>Ga0302349_1001233_pt1 | contig 21210 bp, 22 predicted proteins | sample PhyAR1_FD_202176 | JGI IMG/M metagenome (GOLD analysis project Ga0302349, IMG submission 202176) | Leaf surface microbial communities from alfalfa plants in UC Gill Tract Community Farm, Albany, California, United States - DLSL A.R1... | ecosystem: Host-associated > Plants > Phyllosphere >...
TCGCGGGCCGCTGCCTATCCCGCCGTCGGAGCAGGGGCAGCCTGTGCTGTTCTCCGCGGGCGGCGGCGAGTACGGTCTGACCATCGCCGGGCGCTACGCGTCGGGGGTGATCGGGTCGACGTTCAGCATCGACGACGCCCGCGCGCAGCGTGAAGCAGCGCGACGTGCCGCGGTCGATGCGGGACGCGACCCGGACGAGATCAAGTTCTTCGCCGGCATCATGCCCGCGATCGCGCCGACCGTGCGCGCGGCGATCGACCGTCGTCTGGTGCTCGGCGCGAACACGTTCCCGCAACGTGTGCCATATCTCGGGCAAATGCTCGGTCTGCGCCTGGAGCCTCATCGTATCGACGACAGGTTGACCACCAAGGAGCTTGCGGCTGCTCGCGCCACGCCGTTCGATCCCCGCGCGCCCCGGGCGTTGGAGATCGCGCGCCAGGGATGGTCCATCCGCGAGATCCTCGCCCACGGTGTGATCGACTACCACCCCACCACGGTCGGCCCGGCGGCAGTCACCGCGGACCACATGCAGGAGTGGTTCGAAGCGGGCGCCGTCGATGGCTTCTGGGTGTCCATCGACACCTACGAAGACGGCATCGACACCTTCGTCGACGAGGTGATCCCGATCCTTCAGGAACGAGGACTCTTCCACGAGGACTACGAGGGAACCACTCTCCGCGACCACCTCGGCGCCCGGCCACAGTACGGGCTCGACCCGCGCGTGACGGGCACGTCCGGACAGGGATAGCGCTCGTCGTGATCACCCGAAAAACAACTGACTCATCGCTCGAAAGATCCTGGAGAACACGCGCATGACCACTCAGACGCCGACCGGCGCTCTTGCAACCCCTCCCGACAGGAAGCGGACCCCCGTCGAGCGTCTCGCTCCCGGCAGCGCCCTCATTATCGGCCTCCTGATGGGGTCCACGTTCCTCGTGCTGCTGAACGAGATGCTGCTCGGCGTCGCACTCCCGACCTTGATCACCGATCTGGGAATCACCCCGTCGACGGGCCAGTGGTTCACAACCGGCTACCTGTTGACGCTGGCAGTGCTGATCCCCGCGACCGGGTACGTGATGCGCCGCTTCCACATGCGGACGATCTTCCTCACCGCCCTGACACTGTTCATCGTCGGCACCGCGATCGCTGCTGCAGCTCCCGGCTTCGGCATCCTCCTCACCGGCCGGATCATTCAAGCGGCAGGAACTGCCGTCTTCCTCCCGCTGCTGATGACCACCGCCATGCGACTGGTCCCCGAGTCCCGCCGCGGCAGCATTATGGCGCTCGTCACCGCCGTCCCTGCGCTCGCTCCCGCGCTCGGCCCCGGAGTTTCCGGACTCGTCCTCTCCTTCCTCCCGTGGCGTTGGCTGTTCATTCTCGTCCTCCCCATCGCCGTGATCGCGCTCGTGCTGGGAGCGGTCAAGCTCAAGAACATCACAACCCCTGAGCCCGCGACCCTCGATGTGCTCTCCCTGATGCTGTCTGCGATCGGCTTCGGCGCCCTGATCTTCGGCCTGTCCTCGATCGGCGAGTCCGCCTCCGGTCACGCCCTCGTCTCACCGGTCATCCCCATCGTGGTCGGTGTCCTCGGCGTCGCCGCGTTCGCCCTGCGTCAGATCTCCCTCCGCCGCAGAGACCGCGATCCTCTGCTCGACATGCGTATCTTCCGCACGCCGTCGTTCGTCGTGCCGCTGCTGGTCATGGTGTTCGTCGGACTCAACGGCTTCGGCATCGGACTGGTCCTTCCCCTGGTCCTGACGGGGGCCTTGGGGCTGGACACGTTGGCCATCGGGCTCTTCCTCGTCCCGGGTGGCGCCGTGATCGCTCTCGTCTCTGCCGTGGGCGGTCGCATCTTCGACCGCTTCGGCGCCCGGCCGCTGGTCATCCCCGGCGGCATCATCTGGGCCGCGAGCATCTGGTTCCTCAGCACTCTGGACGAGACCCACAGCGTCTGGCTCTACCTCGCGACCTACCTCGTCGTTTCCGCATCGCAGGCGATGATGTGGGCACCGATCACCACTCTGGCTTTGTCGTCTCTGCGCGCAGAGCTCTACCCGTACGGGAGCGCGGCGTTCACCACCGCACAGCAGCTCGCCGGCGCCGCCGGAGGCGCAGTGCTGATCTCCGCCTACACGATCGGAGCGAACGCGGCGGACGCCGGTGCGCTCTCCGTCGCCCAGACGGTGGACGCAGGGCAGGCCGCGTTCACCGCCGCCTTCTTCATCGCCCTCGGGGCTGTGATCGGCACCCTGTTCTTGGGAAAGCGTCGGCGACCCACCCCCGCCGCCGGCAAGTAGGAGACACCATCCGCACTGCATCGCGGTGCGCAACACACGAAGGAGAACGTCATGGGACGTCTGGACAACAAGGTCGCACTCATCACCGGAGCAGCCGGCGGACAGGGCAAGGTCGAAGCGAGACTCTTCGCCCAGCAAGGCGCGAAAGTCATCGCCACCGACCTCAACGACACCCTGCTCGCCGAGACAGTATCCGAGATCAACACGGAACTCGGCACCGACGCCGTCTTCGGACTCAAGCACGACATCGCCAGTGAGAGCGATTGGGTCGACGTCGTCGCTAAGGGCGTCGAGGCGTTCGGGAAGATCGACATCCTGATCAACAACGCCGCGATGCCCGGCAAGACCCGAGATGACGTCTGGGATATCGACGCTGAAGAGGTCACCCGCATCCTCAACGTCAACATCACCGGCACGCTCCTCGGCATCAAAGCCGTGATGCCGCAGATGAAGACCATCGGAGCAGGGTCGATCGTGAACATCTCCTCCGCGGCCGGCCTCGTCGGCGGCATCAGCGGAGGCTCCGTCGCGTACTCGTCCACGAAGGGCGCCCTGCGCGCGATCACCAAGGAGATCGCCCTCGATGTCGCAAAGACAGGTATCCGCGTGAACACGGTCTACCCGGGGCTGATCAACACCCCGATCATGCAGGCCTTCTCCGAAGAGGTCACTGCGGCAGTCCTCGCGAAGATCCCGATGGGCTTCGCCGCCGACCCGCTCGACATCGCCTATGGCGTCCTCTACCTCGCGTCCGACGAATCCCGTTTCGTCACCGGAACCGACATCATCATCGACGGCGGCTACACCGCCCAGTAAGGAGTCCACCATGATCAGACACATCGTCCTCTTTCGCGTCAACGACGGCACCCCGCCCGAGCGCATCCAGACCGCAATCGATGATCTCGAAGCTCTCGTCGGCATCGTCCCCGGGCTGCGCTCTCTTGAGGCAGGTGCCGATATCGGCGTCGAGGGCAACTTCGACTTCGGCCTCGTCGCCGAACTCGACGACCGCGCCGCACTCGACGCGTTCTCCACGGACCCCAGACACATCGACCTGGCCATGGCCATTCTCGAGTTCCGACAGCCCGCCGACATCGCCATCCTCGACCTCGAGATCTGAACGATAGGGGCTCCTGTACCGACGGTTCGGGAGCCCGCACCCCGCTTAGGCGCAACGCGCGCCGCAGACAGAAGGAGAAGCCCATGACCACCATCGGATTGATCGGAAGCGGAAACATCGGCAGCGGTATCGCCCGCCTGGCGGTCGCCGCCGGCTACGACGTGGTACTCAGCAACAGCCGCGGTCCGGAGACCCTCACCGACCTCGTCCACGACCTCGGACCCCACGCCCGCGCAGCGACGCCCGCAGAAGCCGCCGCCGCCGGCGACATCGTCGTCGTCACCATCCCGCTGAACGCCTACGGCCACGTGCCCGTAAGCGAACTGCGCGGCAAGACGGTGATCGACACCAACAACTACTACCCCGAACGAGACGGGCACATCTCAGAGCTCGACGACGAAACCACCACAACCGCGGAACTCCTGCAGGCGCACCTGCCCGCCTCACGAGTCGTCAAAGCATTCAACAACATCTACTACCCACACCTGTCCAGCCTCGCCCGGCCCTCCGTCGCCCCGGACCGCTCCACCCTCCCGATCGCCGGAGACGACGACACCGCGAAGCAGGCAGTCGCCGACTTCCTTGACGCCATCGGGTATGACGCGTTGGACGCCGGAGCCCTGTCGGAAGGATGGCGATTCCAGCGGGACACCCCCGCCTACACGGCCCCCTACTTCAGTGGAACCGACCCCGATCTCGGACGCCCCGTCTTCCGCGACGAACTCAAGACCCGACTCGCCGAAGCCAAGCGCTACCGGGATATGTAGACACCCAGTGTGCGCTAACGCTTAGAAGCTCTGGTCGATCCGCCGTAAACGATCGTTTACGGCAGGCCTGGTTAGAGTGAGCGCATGGAGCACCAGCACGACAAGAGCCTGCTTATGCGTCGGGTCTGGTGCAGGCACTAGTGGCATCAAACGTGCCTAGGCGAGAGAGCTGGCCTCGGAGCGGATCCCGATTCTCGTCGCACCCACCCGTGACACCCACCCCACACAGGCGTAGCGTGAAACCACGGCCATCAGGGAAGAGGGTGCGGATATGCGTGTCGTCATCATCGGGGGAGGGCTCGCGGCGGCGACCGCCGCGGAGGAGTTGCGCGAACGGGGCTTCGACGGGCAGATCGACGTCGTCACCGCCGAAACCCATCGCCCGTATCAGCGCCCGCCGCTGTCGAAGGGCTATCTGCTCGGATCCGAGGGGCTCGACGCGGTCTACGCGCACCCCGCGGGCTGGGAGGCCGAGCACGACGTCACCCTGCACGTCGCGGATCCGGCGGTGCGGATCGCCGACGGCGTCGTCGCGCTCGAAAGTGGCACGGAGCTGGGCTTCGATCGCCTGATCCTCGCGACCGGGGCATCGCCGCGCCCGCTCGACGTTCCGGGCGCCGACGCCGCAGGCGTGCGCATGCTGCGCACGATCGACGACGCCGACGGCCTGCGCGCAGACCTGCTCGGCGGCGGTCGCCGGGTGGTGCTGATCGGATCCGGCTGGATCGGCCTCGAGCTCGCCGCCGCGGCGCGCGAGCTCGGAAACGACGTGACGATCATCTCGCCCGATCGCGTGCCGCTCGCGAAGGCGCTCGGCGACGAGATGGGCGCAATGTTCCTCGAGCTGCACCGCGAGCACGGCGTCGCCTTCCTGCCCGAGCGCCGCGTGACCGGGATCGAGGTGGGGGAGGACGGATCCGCCGTCGCGGTGCGCGCGGGCGACGAATCGATCCCCGCCGATCTCGTGATCGTCGGCATCGGCGCGGAGCTCAACACGGCGCTCGCCGAGGATGCGGGCCTCGCGGTCGACAACGGCGTGCTCGTCGACGAGCGCATGAACACCTCGGTTCCCGGGATCCTCGCGATCGGCGACATCGCGAACGCCCTGCATCCGGTGCTCGGCGAGCGGATCCGCACGGAGCACTGGGCGACCGCGATCGCGACCGGCAAGGTCGCCGCCTCGACGATCACGGGCGGCGACACGGTGCACGACGACATCCCCTACTTCTTCACCGACCAGTACGACCTCGGCATGGAGTTCTCCGGATACGCGCCGCTCATGACGGGCGCGCAGCTCGTGATCCGCGGCGACCGCGCGGGCCGCGAGTTCATCGCCTTCTGGGTCGCGGACGGCCGCGTCGTCGCGGGCATGAACGTCAACGTCTGGGACGTCAACGAGCAGGTCCAGCGCCTCATCCGCGACCGCGTCGAGATCGACGAGGCGCGGCTCGCGGATCCGACGGTGCCGCTGGAGGAGCTGTAGGGCGGGGTGCGATCTGAACGTCGGTGGGCCAAGATGACGTGATGAGCTCCTACGTCCGTCCCTCCGTCGACGCCCCGGTGTTCCGCGATGCCGACGGTCAGGTGATCGACTACGGGAACCGGTGGCACGGTTCGCCGCCGGAGGACACCTATTCGGTCGAGACGCATCCCGAGCGATTCGCGCCGCTGTACGCCATCGCTGACGCTCTCATCGCGCACCTCCGCGAGAACTACGACGCGGAGATCGATGAGGATGCCGCGACGGCGGCGGATCTGATGCGTCCGGCTTTCCACGATGTGGTGCGAGCCGTGCGGATACGGCCGAATGACCCGGCGTGTGCGCCCCTGACGTTCGTCTTCACCACGTACCCGGGAATCTCCGTGCATGCGGGCCTGCTGCACGACTTCCCGCACCCGATATGCGGTTGCGACGCCTGCGATTCGAACTGGCAGGTCGAGGCCGACGACCTCGAACAGCTCGTGTTCTCCGTCGTCGCGGGCACCTACCGGGAGACCGTCGAACGCGGGATCCGTCCCTGGGTGGAGTACGCGTACACATACCCCGACGACGGCGCGAGGTCCGGCCGGTCACGCGCCCGCGACTATCCCGCGGAGCGCCTCAGAGCCGCGACTCATCTTCTTCGCGATCTCCCCGATGGGTGGGCGGCCTGGCCGCGGTCCGTAGCCTAGGCTGGGCTCTCCCTGCGGTGGAGCCAAACGGGCAGATTAGGGAGAGCATTTCCCGAGCTCATCCCTGCCCGAATGCCAGGGTGCTCGCGGCGAACGTAGGCAGGAATCTTCGTCGTGTTCGTAACGGCCACCAATGTCACGTCGCGGGGCGGAGGTTCGCCGTACCAGCTCGACTCCCAGGGGAACGTGCAGCCGCTCTATGGCGGGCAGACACTCGCTGACGTGATTGGTGCGGATCGGGCAGCCGTCGTGCGGGACGTGATGTGGGCCGTTCGGCCGAGCGGCGGTCGATTCAAGGTCGATCAGCGAGGCACGATGGCCACCCTGGTTGACGGAGATCCCGTGTACGTTTGCACGGTTACGCGTGCCGACTGGTTTCCCTCCCACTGGAAGATGGGCTGAGGTACGGCGACATCGCAGCCGGTCACTGCGTGTTCATCGACACGCACATGCACCAACGAAGCGCCTCATCCGCCACCGCGTCGAGATCGACGAGGCGCGGCTCGCGGATCCGTCGGTGCCGCTCGAGGAGCTGTAGCCCTACGGCGCCGGGTGGCGTATCTCGTCGAGCACGGTCTCGGCGGCCCACGCGGCGGCGTCGGCGAGGTCGCGGCCCGTGAGGGCGAACTCGCGGCGCAGGGCCGCCCAGTTCGTCGCCGAGTCGATGTGCGTGAGCGCGGCGGCCATGCCCCGCGCCCGCTCCTCGGTGAGGCCGGGGGCCTCGGCGCGCAAGAGCTGTTCGAGCTGCTCGCTTCGCGGCAGCGGCCGCGGGTCGTCGGATCCGCGCATCGCGGCCTCCGCGACCACGTGCGAGAGCTCGGGGCGCGCGTCGTAGGCCGCCATCGATTCCCGGACCGACAGGGGCAGGTCGAACACCGAGGCGATGCTCTCGCGCGGGAAGACGGTCCGTTCGATCCAGTCGGCCGTGGCGAGAAGCAGATGCTCGCGCGTGGGGAAGTGCCGGAACACCGTGCGCTCGCCCATGCCCGCGCGGCGGGCGATCAGGCGGAACGAGATGTCGTCGTTGCCGACTTCCTCGATCAGCTCCGCGAACGCCGCGACGATCGCGAGCTGCGATCGGCTCAGCGGATACGCGTTCATCGCGCCGCGGCCCGGCTCTGCGCCGGCAGCGTCGCGACCACGCGGTCGAGCACGGCGTCGAACGCGGCGCACGCCTCGGCGGCGCCCGCGCCGTATCCCGATCGCATCCGCGCCCAGAACTGGGCCGAGGCGAAGGAGCCGAGGGTGCTGGCGATGCGCAGGGTGTCACGGTTGTTGAGGCGCGGCGCGCACTCGTCGACGAGGGCGCGGACGGCCTCGGTGAGGAACGAGGCCTCGGCCGCCAGCGTCGGCGACACCGACGCCGCACGCGCGCAGACGAACGCGTAGGCCGGTGCCGCGTCGAAGGCCCAGAATCTCGTGTGCACGGCCTCGTGGAACTGCTCGAAGCTCGTGAACGCCGGAAGCGGCAGGGCGTGCTCCTCGATCCACCGCGCGAGAGCCTCCAGCAGATGCGCGCGGGTCGGGTAGCGGCGAAACACGGTTCGCTCCGAGACGCCCGCCGCCGCGGCGAGGATCCGGTAGGAGATCTCGTCGAACGGCGTCTCGCGCAGCAGCCGGGCGGCGCTCGACAGGATGGTGCTCGACACGTCACCCGTCTCCGACATCAGCTCACCTCCCGCTCCGCCGAGCGTACTCCGCCCGCCCGTTCCTCGCCCGACGGCTCGGGCGAATCCGGCGGGAGGAGATAACGCCCCGTCTGATCGAGCGAAAGGGCCAGGGACGACACGTACTGCGCCTCGCCCAGGCTGCCGCGCTCGGCGGACAACAGCATATCCGGGCGTTCGAAGACGTAGCCCGTGACGTGACACCGCAACCGTTCGCCAGACGGGTTGCCGTCGGCGTCGAGGAGCGGGGCGGGCACCCCATCGCTTCGCCGCCGGAGGTAGTACCGGCCCCGCGTGGCGAGCGCCATGAGGGGAGTCATCACCACCGCCACACCGATCGCGATCAGCACCGAATACGACCGCATCGTCTCGCCGAACAGCCCGCCGAAGGCCATCAGCGACAGGGCGGAGGAGAGGGCGACCGAGACGATCCCGACGGGGTTCCAATCGTGCAGCATGCCGCGCCGGAACTCGGGGAGCTTCGGCGAGATCCGCAGCACGTATTTGTTGATCGCGATGTCGGCCGCGATCGTCACGAGCCACGCCATGACGACGTTTCCGTAGAGGCTCAGCACGAACATCATCAGGCTGAAGACGTCCATCAGCATCAGACCGAGCGCGACGGCGAGGTTGAACATCACGAAGATGCCGCGACCGTAGTAGCGCTTCGTGACGCGCGTGGCGACGTTCGACCACGCGAGAGAACCGGAGTAGCCGTTGGTGACGTTGATCTTCACCTGGGCGAGCACGATGAACAGCATGGCCAGCGACATCGCCAGCCACTCGGGCATCAGCGACTCGTACAGCGCGAGGAGCTGTCGCACCGGCTCCGCCGCCAGGTGACCGAGGGTCGGATCCACCTTCGTCACGAGGTACACGGCGAGGAAGACCCCCACGACCTGCTTGGCGCAGGAGAAGATCACCCACCCCGGGCCGGCCAGGATCGTCGACGCCCACCACGCCCGCCGATTGCCCCTCGTGCGCGGGGGCATGGCGCGCAGGTAGTCGACCTGCTCGGCGAGCTGGGGCGTCAGGGCGAAGCACACCGCGGCGCTCGCCACGACGGCGCCGATCTCGACGTCGTCGGCGCCGGATCCAGGGAACGACACGAAGGCCTCGACGACCGCGCGGTCGGTGAGGATGACCCACGCGAGCGGGGCGAGCGCGAGCACGATCCACAGCGGGGTCGTCCAGAACTGCAGCCGCTCCAGCGCCTTCAGGCCGTAGATGACGATCGGGAAGACGATGACCGTCGAGACCACGTATCCGAGGGGCAGGGGCAGCCCCGTCGTCGCGTGGAGCCCCTGCGCCATGATCGCCCCCTCGAGGGCGAAGAAGATGCAGGTGAACAGCGCGAAGATCACCGTTGTGAAGATCGACCCGAAATACCCGAAGCCCGACCCTCGGGCGATCAGGTCGAGGTCGAGGTTGTAACGGGCCGCGTAGTATCCGATGGGCAGGCCCACGACGAAAATAATCGCGGAGGCGAGCAGGATGCCGAGCACCGCGTTCGCCGTGCCGTGCTCGAGCCCGACGGTCGCCCCGATGGAGAGATCGGCGAGGAAGGCCAGCGAGCCGAGAGCGGTGATCCCGACGGCGCCGGCGCTCCAGCGCCGGAACGACCGCGGCACGTAGCGGAAGGCGTAGTCCTCGAGGCTGTCCTCGGCAGCCGCTCGGGCATCGTCCGGGCGGCGCGCGGTCCATCGCAGCGTCAACGGCTCACCTCCCGTGGTCGATCCTCGCGGTGCGGTGTTTCGTTCGCGTTGCCGCCGGGTGACGAGCCCGCGCGTCAGATCCTCAGCGCCTCGCGCACCTCCGCCTGCGCCGCGGCGCCTCCCGCGCCCGAGGTCGTGATGTGACCCGACGCGAGGACGGCATAGGTGGCGGCGGCCTCGACCGCGAAGCCGATGTGTTGCTCGACGAGCAGGATGGAGATCCCGCTCCTCGCGAGATCGACGATCGTCCGCTCGATGTCGGCGACGATCGACGGCTGGATCCCCTCCGTTGGCTCATCGAGGATCAGCAGGCGGGGCTCGGTGATCAGGGCGCGCGCGATCGCCAGCTGCTGGCGCTGCCCGCCGGACAGGAGCCCGGCCTTGCGGCTCGCGAAGGTCTCGAGCGCGGGGAACCGCTGCAGCATCTCCTCGATCTTGGCCTTGCCGTTCCGGCGCCCATCGGCGGCGAGCTGCAGGTTCTCCATCGTGCTGAGCTGCGTGAACGACTGCTGCCCCTGCGGCACGTATGCCATGCCCTGGGCCACCCGCGCGTTCGGCGCGAGAGACGTGATGTCCTTCCCCTCGAAGACGACGCGCCCCTTCGTGGGCCGGATCAGGCCGATGACCGCCCGCATCAACGTCGTCTTCCCCGCCCCGTTGTGGCCGAGGATCGCGGTGACCCCGTCGGGCGCCGTCAGGCTCACCCCGTGCAGCACGCGAGTGGGGCCGTAGCCCGCCTCGATGTCGGTGAGTTCCAGCATCAGTCCTCCTCGTCCTGGACGACCGCGGCGGCCGTTCCCAAATACACGTCCTGCACCCTCGGGTCGGCCTGCACCTGCTCGATCGAGCCCTCCGAGAGGACCTTGCCCTGGTGCAGGACGGTGACGCGGCTGGCGAAGCGCCGGATGAAGTCCATGTCGTGTTCGACGACCACCACGACCCGCTCCCGGGCGATCCGCCGCAGGAGCTCGCCCGTCGCCGTCCGCTCGTCGTGGCTCATGCCGGCGACGGGCTCGTCGAGCAGGAGCGCCTTGGGCTGCTGCACGAGCAGCATGCCGATCTCCAGCCACTGCTTCTGGCCGTGCGAGAGGCTGCCGGCGGCCTGCTCGCGCTGGTCCTGAAGGCCGATCTCGACGAGGGCGTCCTCGACGGCGGCCGGGATCTCGCGCCGCGGCGCGAGGAGCGAGAGCGGGCCGCGCGAGATCCCGCAGGCGATGTCGAGATTCTGCATGACCGAGAGCTCCTCGAAGACGCTCGCGGTCTGGAAGGTGCGGCCGATGCCGAGGCGCGTCACCCTGTGCACGGGCTTGCCCAGCACCTCGACGTCGCCGAGCCGGGCCGAGCCTTCGCCCCTCGATAGCCCCGTGATGGCGTCGATGCAGGTGGTCTTGCCGGCTCCGTTGGGGCCGATGAGGAACCGGACCTCGCCTGGGTGCGCGTCGAAGGACACGCCGTCGACCGCGACGAAGCCCGAGAACGACACCCTCAGCTCGTCGACGACGAGACTGGGTCGCGAGTTCTGAACGGTCATCGTGCTGCCCCCTCTGCGGTCTTGCGTGTGCGGATCTTGCCCGCGAGCGAGGCGACACCGCCCGGTAGGAGCGCGATGACGAGCACCAGCAGCAGGCCCTGGAAGTAGCTCCACACATCGGGGAACGACTCCGAGAGGCTCGTCTCGGCCCAGGCGACGGCGATCGCGCCGATCGCCGGTCCGAACAGGCTCGCCCGCCCGCCCGCGGCGACGCCGATCAGGAACACGATCGACGGCGTCACCCCGATGTCGGCGGGCGAGATGATGCCGACGATCGGAACGAACAGCGCCCCGGCGATGCCCGCCATGACGGCGGCGACGACGAAGGCCGACACCTTCACCGTGGCCGGGTTGTACCCGAGGAAGCGCACGCGCTCCTCCGCGTCGCGCGTGGCCACCAGGAGCTCGCCGAAGCGGCTGCGCATGAGGAGGAAGGCCACGAAGATCGTCGCGAGGAGCACCGCGGCCGCGATGAAGTAGATCATCCGCTTGTTGGCCGGATCCGCGAGGACGTAGCCGAACCACGACTGGAAGTTCGACAGGCCGTTGAAGCCGCCGGTCGTCGCCTGGTTGCCGATCAGCAGCACGCCGAAGGCGGCGACGAGCGCCTGGCTCAGGATCGCGAAGTAGGCGCCCTTGACCTTCCGGCTGAAGATCGCGTAGCCGAGGGCCAGCGCGAGCAGGGCGGGAAGCGCGATCACGGCGACGATCGTGAAGACGGGGCTCCGGAAGGGTTCCCACCAGATCGGCACCTCTCCGCTGCCGTAGAGCATCATGAACTCGGGGGCGGCGGCCCCGGCGAACTCCGCGTCGGCGAGCTGCATGTGCATCGCCATCGCGTAGCCGCCGATGCCGAAGAAGACGCCCTGCCCGAGTGTCAGCATGCCGCCGCGCCCCCAGGCGAAGCCGATGCCGACGGCGACGATCGCGAAGCACACGTACTTCCCGAGGCGGTTCAGCTCGAAGCTCGACATCAGCGCCGGCGCGACGACGAGGAGCGCGATCGCCATGAGGGTGAGCCCGATGATGAGGCTGCGCCACGTCGGGATGCCGATGCCGGGGCTGATCATCGTGCGGGTTCCGGGCCGGTCGAGGTCGACCGGGGGACTGAGCCGGGTGGGTGCGGTCATGCGAGACTCCTCGTGCGGACGACGAACATGCCCTGCGGCTTCCACTGCAGGAAGAGGACGATGAGGATGAGCACGATGAATCGGGCCCACGTGGCCGTCGTGCTCATCTCGATGAAGGCCTGCGCGATTCCCAGCGCGAAGGCGGCGAGGATGGCTCCGCGGATCTGACCGATGCCGCCGATCACGACGACGAGGAACGCGTCGACGATGTAGTTGGTGCCGAGGGTCGGCCCCGTGGATCCGATGAGCGTCAGCGCGACGCCGGCGATCCCGGCGAGGCCGGATCCGATGAAGAAGGTGAGCCGGTCGGTCGCCCGGGTCGAGATGCCCGTGGCCTCGGCCAGGTCGCGGTTGAGCACGACGGCCCGGATCCGCCGGCCGAGGCTCGTGTACGTCAGGAGCGACGCCAGCGCGGCCACGACGATGACGAGGAGGACGAGGATGAAGATCCGCTTCACGGGGATCGCGGCGCCGAGGAGCTCGACGCTTCCCGCGAGCCACTCGGGGGAGCGCACCTCCTTGTTGGGCGCCCCGAAGATGCTGCGCGCCGCCTGCTGCAGGATGAGCGAGACGCCGAAGGTGGCGAGGAGCGTGTCGAGCGGGCGGTGATACATCCGCCGGAGGAGCACCTCCTCGAGGATGACCCCGAGGAGACCGCCGACGAGGAACGCGATCGGGATGGACACGATCAGCGAGAGGCCGGCGTCGCCCAGGATGTTCTGCATGATCCAGGCGGTGTACGCGCCGGCCATGATGAACTCGCCGTGCGCCATGTTGATGACGCCCATCTGCCCGAAGGTGAGCGCGAGCCCGAGGGCGACGAACAGGAGCACGGATCCGATGCTCACGCCCGCCACGAGTTGCGAGATGACGCCGTCCACGTCGTCTCCTCTCTGCGGCTCACGCCGCGAGGGTCTTGTGCGAGGGGGAGGGGCCGCGCGTTCGCTCACGCGCGGCCCCGGGGTGAGGTGTCAGGCGATGCCGTCGGCCCAGTCGTAGGTCTCGAGGAAGGGATCCGGCACCACCGGCTCCTCGGTCTCCCAGACCGTGTCGATGAGCCCCTCGGAGTTGATCACGCCGATGCGCGGGGTCTTCGTGATGTGGTTGTTCTCACCGATGACCGTGACGGTGCCCTCGGGGGCGTCGAAGGTGACGCCGTCGGCCGCGTCGTTGACGTCGTCGGTCGCGAACGACTCCGCCGCCTCGACCATGTTCTTCCAGAGGTAGAGGGAGGTGTATGCCGCCTCCATCGGGTCGGAGGTCACCGCGTCGTCGCCGTATGCGGCCTTGAAGCTGGAGACGAACTTCTCGTTCTCGGGGCTCTCGACGGTCTGGTAGTAGTCCCAGGCGACGAGCTGGCCCTCGAGGTACTGCAGGCCGACGCCGGGAACCTCTTCCTCGGCGATCGACACCGACATCACGGGCATCGTCTCGGCGTCGAGCCCGAGGCTGTCGTACTGCGCGAAGAACGCGACGTTCGAGTCGCCGTTGAGGGTGTTGAAGACGGCGTCGGCGTCCGAGTCGGCGACCTTGTTGGCGATCGTCGTAAAGTCGGTCGAACCGAGCGGCGCGTACTCCTCGCCGAGGATCTCGATGCCGTGCTCTTCCGCGTAGGCGGTGATGATCTTGTTCGCCGTCCGCGGGAAGACGTAGTCGCTGCCCACGAGGAAGAGGCTCTCGGCGCCCTGTTCCACGAGGTAGTCGAGCGCCGGGATGATCTGCTGGTTCGTCGTCGCGCCCGAGTAGTAGATGTTCTCGGATGCTTCCAGGCCCTCGTACTGGACCGGATAGAACAGCAGCGAGTTGTTGGCTTCGAAGACCGGGAGCATCGCCTTGCGCGACGCCGAGGTCCACCCGCCGAAGACGGCGGCGACGCAGTCCTGCTGGATCAGCTTCTCCGCCTTCTCCGCGAAGGTCGCGGGGTCGGACGCGCCGTCTTCCTGCACGAACTCGATCTGCTTGTCGAGCACGCCGCCCGCGGCGTTGATCTCCTCGGCGGCCATCGTCAGCGAGCGCGACACGGTCGTCTCGCTGATCGCCATGGTGCCCGAGAGCGAGTTGATGAAGCCGACCTTGATGGTGTCGCCGGAGGTGTCGACGCACGACTCGGCCGCGGTGGACGCCTCGGGGTCGGCGGGTTCTCCGGCGCGCGCCCCGGCGCATCCGGTGAGGACGAGCGCCGTCGCAGCAAGGAGGGCGGGAGGGGCGAGGAGGGTGCGAAGGCGGCGGTTGCGGATAGCGGGCATGAGTGCTCCGTTCCAGGAATGTGATCGAGGAGTCTCACCGGGCCGAGGGATGACGACCAGTGGTGATGACTGACAGACTGCTGCCTTGGCATTGCTCTGCCATTACTCGTTTATTCCGGGAATGTAAACTGCGGTTCACTCGCGTTAACTGCGTGATTCCGCGCGGATCGCCGCGGGGCGAGCGCGTGTCAGAACTGTGCCAGTTCCTGCGTCGCGAGATCGCGCCAGGCCTGCCACGTCGAGTCGAGCGGCGACGCGTGCGCGTGGCTGCCGAGGTCTCGGGCGATGCTGCCCTGCCCCGCCAGCTGGAGCGCGACGGTCCGCCCGTCCGCCTCCGCGCGGCGCCCGTACAGCGAGACGACGTCGGCGATCCGCGCCTGTCCCATCACGCCGGGGCGCCTGTGCGCGCCGTTGATCCGCAGATCCTCGACGAAGAGGGGCTCGCCGCCGTGGGTGACGCGCGTGATGGCGGCTAGCTCGCCTCCGGCCTCGCCGTGCCGGCCCATCACGAACACCTCGCGCAGGCAGGCGGTGGCGTCGGGGGCGAGGTCGAGAGTCATCGTTCGCGTCACGTCCGCACCCGTCGCCACGACGAACGGCAGGCCCTGCCACAGCAGGCGGCCGCCGTCGGCGACGGTGATTCGGGTGTCCCAGCGCGCGGCGCGGCCCCGCCCGTCGTAGGCGACGGTGCCGCTGATCTCCTCGAGTTCGAGCGTGCACCCGGGCCCGACGGCGATCTCGATGTCGACGTGGTCGCCGCCGAGGAGCAGCGCGCCGCCCGCGACGAGGGCGACGTGTGCAGCGTTCTCGCGCACCGCGACGACCCGCGGGAGGAGCTCTCCGGAGGCGAGGGTCAGCTGGGCCCCGCCCTCGGCGGGGCCCACGATCACGCGGGTCGTCCTCGGCATGCGATCGCTCTCGGCCCGCCCTCAGTGGGCGTGCTCGCCCTCGTGGCTGTGAATGTAGCCGCCGTTCTCGTCCGCGTGGAAGTGCGGGGCCATGGGGCCCGGATCCTGCGGAACGTGCTGTCCCGCGCGGTGCGTCGCCAGCAGCTCGAGCAGCCAGGAGCGAAGCTCGGCGATCGCCTTCTCGTCGTCGCGCGCGAGGGCCAGGACGGGCCCTCCCTCGCGCGCCGCGGTCGCGTCGGCGACCATCTGCTCGACGTCGACGCCCACATAGGGCGCGAGGTCGGTCTTGTTGACGATCAGGAGGTCGGCGCGGCCGATGCCCGGACCGCCCTTGCGCGCGACGTCTCCGCCGCCCGCGACGTCGAGCACGAACAGCTGGGCGTCGATCAGGGCGGGGGAGAACGTCGCCGTGAGGTTGTCGCCGCCCGATTCGACGAGCACGAGGTCGAGGGGTGCGAAGTCCCTCTCGAGCTCCTCGACGGCGAAGAGGTTGGCCGTCACGTCGTCACGGATCGCGGTGTGCGGGCAGGCGCCCGTTTCCACGGCGCGGATCCGCTCCGGGTCGAGGACCCCGGCGGAGCGGAGGAACCGCGCGTCCTCGTCCGTGTAGATGTCGTTCGTGATCACGCCGATCTGCAGCTCATCGGCGAGCGCCCGGCAGATCGTGGCGATCAGCGAGCTCTTGCCGACGCCGACGGGGCCGGCGATGCCGAGGCGAAGCGATCGGGTCGTCTCGGTGGTGTCGGGAGCGACCTCGGGGCTCAGGGTGTCAGGCACGGAACAGTCTCCTTTCCAGGGAGGTGTGGGCCTCCGCCCACTCCTCGATCTGCGGTCCGCTGAAGGCGGGGATCGCCTCCGGCTCGGTCAGAACGGCGACGCTGGGCGCGTACGCCTCGAAGTATTCGCAGGCCTCGAGGGCCCACCTCACGGCCGTGGCCGGGTCGAGCGGCTCGAGCTTCAGGAGGGCGGCCGCGACGGTCTGCGCGTCCTCGTACGCGACGAGGCGCGCGAGGTCGCCGGCCTCCAGGCCCTGCTCGGCCGCGAGCACGCCCAGCACGAGGGGGCGGGGGAGGCCCCTCGCGGGCAGGGATCCCGCCAGCAGGCTCTCGGGCCACACCGTCCGCCCCATGCGGGCGAGCCCGTCGCCCAGGGCGATCGCGATCTCGCGGAGCGCGCGGCTGGGGGTGCGCGCCTCCCACTCGGATCGCACCCGGGCGATCCGTTCGATCTCGCCCGCGGCGACGAGCGCGCGGGCGACGATCGCCGTTCCCGCCTCGACGAGCACGGTCGTCGCCATCCGGGCGCACATGTACTCGGGGGCGAGCTCCGGCGCCATGCCCCCGCGCAGCGCCGCCTCGAGCCCGTTCGAGACCACGTGCGCGCCGACGGGCAGGCGGGAGTCCGCCAACAGCATCGCCAGGGTCGTCGAGGAGAGTTTCATGGGGCTCGGGCGGCGGTCAGAACAGGTTGTACAGCTGCGCGAGGGGGAGTTCCTCGGCGGGCTGCGGCTCGACCGGCACGCCGTCGATCGAGATCTCGAAGGTGTCGGGTCGGATGTCGATCGCGGGCAGGGCGTCGTTGTTCTTCATGTCCGCCTTGCCCACCTCGCGCGTCGGGGCGACGGGCAGCAGCTGCCGTTCCAGCCCGAGCTCGCCCGCGAGGCCGTCGTCGAGCGCGGCCTGCGAGACGAAGGAGTACGACAGGTCGGCGCCGTTCGCGTCGCCGAAGGCGGGTCGCATCAGGACGGGCTGCGGCGTCGGGATCGACGCGTTCGGGTCGCCCAGCGCGGCCCACGCGATCGCGCCGCCCTTGATGACGATGGCGGGCCGCACGCCGAAGAGCCGCGGATCCCAGAGCACCAGGTCGGCGAGCTTGCCCGCCTCGACGGATCCGATGTGCTCGCTCACGCCGTGCGCGATGGCGGGGTTGATCGTGTACTTCGCGACGTAGCGGCGGGCGCGCTCGTTGTCCGCGGGCAGCGATTCCCCCGTCGACCCCAGCCGCGCCTTCATCACGTGCGCGACCTGCCAGGTGCGGGTGATGACCTCGCCGATGCGCCCCATGGCCTGGGCGTCGGAGGAGGTGATCGACAGCGCGCCCATGTCGTGCAGGATGTCCTCGGCCGCGATCGTCGTGGCGCGGATCCGCGATTCCGCGAACGCGAGGTCCTCGGGGACGGCCGGGTTCAGGTGGTGGCACACCATGAGCATGTCGATGTGCTCGGCGACCGTGTTGACGGTGTGCGGCAGGGTCGGGTTGGTCGAGCCGGGGAGGATGTACGGCAGCGACGCGATGCTGAGGATGTCGGGGGCGTGACCGCCGCCGGCGCCCTCGACGTGGAACGCGTGGATGGACCTGCCGCCGATCGCACGGATGGTCGAATCGACGAAGCCAGCCTCGTTGAGCGAGTCGGAGTGCAGGGCAACCTGTAGGCCGTAGTCGTCGGCCGCGCGGAGCGCCGCATCGATTGCCGCCGGGGTCGATCCCCAGTCCTCATGCACCTTGTAGCCCGCGGCACCCCCGAGCGCCTGCTCCCTGAGACCCTCGGCCGAGACGGTGTTCCCCTTCCCAAGCAGCAGGACGTTGACGGGGAGGCGGTCGAGCGCTCGGTGCAGCTGGCGCAGATGCCAGGCGCCGGGCGTGACCGTCGTGGCCTTCGACCCCTCCGAGGGGCCCGTTCCTCCGCCCGCGATCGTCGTGATGCCCGTCGCCAGCGCCTCGTGGAGCTGCGAGGGCGAGAGGAGGTGCACGTGCGAGTCGAAGCCGCCCGCGGTGAGGATCCGCCCCTCGCCGGAGATGACGTCGGTCGAGGGCCCGATGTGCAGCTGCGGGTGCACGCCGTCGGCGATGTCGGGGTTGCCGGCCCGGCCGAGCGCGACGATCCTGCCGTCGCGGATGCCGACGTCGGCGCGCACGACGCCCCACCAGTCGAGCACGATCGCGTTCGTGATGACCGTGTCGAGGGCGCCCTGGGCGCGGCTCGTCGTGCCCTGCGCCATCGATTCGCGGATCGACTTGCCCCCTCCGAAAACGGCCTCCTCGCCGCCGAAGGTGTAGTCGCGTTCGATCTGGATCCACAGATCGGTGTCGCCGAGGCGCACCTGGTCGCCCGTCGTCGGCCCGTAGAGAGCGGCGTAGCGCTCGCGGCTGATCCGAACCATCAGCGGTTCCCCTCCTCGCGAATGCGGATGCCGGCGACGAGCCTGCGGCCGCGCAGGGCCACCGCGTCGAGCTCCCGCGAGGCGCCCGGTTCGAAGCGCTGCGAGGTGCCGGACGGGATGTCGAGCCGGAACCCGTCGGCGGCCGCGCGGTCGAAGACCAGCGCGGGGTTCACGTCGGGGAGGTGGATGTGGGATCCGATCTGGATGGGGCGGTCGCCCGTGTTCTCGAAGACCAGCCGGATCCGCTCCTCGGCGGTGCGGTCGGCGTTGAGCTCGAGATCCTCGCCCTCGGCTACGCGGATCGCCCCCGGGCCGTCTGCGGTGATGCCTGCCATGTCGTGCTCCTCGCGGGTGAGTCAGGCGATGGGGTTGTGGACGGTGACGAGCTTGCGCCCGTCGGGGAAGGTCGCCTCGACCTGGACGTCGGTGAGCATCGCGGCGACGCCGTCCATCACCTGATCGCGCGTCAGCACGGAGCGCCCGTCGACCATGAGCTGCTCGACGCCGACGCCCTCGCGGGCGCGCTCGAGCACCCAGGTGCTGAGCAGGGCGACGGCCTCGGGATAGTTCAGGCGGATGCCGCGCGCGAGCCGGTCTCGGGCGACCATGCCCGCCACCGACAGCAGGAGCTTCTCCGTCTCGGAGGGGGTGAAGTTCATCGGTGCGTCCGTTCGGGTCCGCGGGCGGTACCCGATCATCGTGGCCCAGCAACGTTTCGGCGACGTTTCGGGTGCGATCCGGCCCGTCAGCCGATCAGCAGATGGATCCGGCCGTGGCGGTCGAGCCGCTCGATCGGCACGCGGAACACCGGTTCGAGGACCTCGGGTCGCATGACGGCGTCGACCGGGCCGGAGGCCGCCACGGAGCCGCGGTCGAGGAGGACGACGTCGTCGCAGTATCGCGCCGCGAGATCGAGGTCGTGCAGGACGACGACGCTCGTCACGGCGAGCTCGCGCACGAGGCTCAGGAGATCGTGCTGCGCGCGGATGTCGAGATGATTGGTGGGCTCGTCGAGGAGGAGATGCGAGGCCTGTTGCGCTAGAGCCTTGGCGATGAGCACGCGCTGGCGCTCGCCGCCCGAGAGCTCGGAGAAGGGGCGCGATGCGAGCGCCGCCATCCCCACGCGGCGCAGGGAGTCGAGCACGATCCGGTGGTCGGCCTCACCCGGGCGCTGCCATAGGCCGAGGTGCGGCGAGCGGCCGAGGAGGACGAGATCGGACACGGTCAGCTCGGTCTCCCCCTCGGTCTCCTGCACGACCACGGCGAGCCGGGACGCGCGCTCGTGTTGCCGCAGCTCCGCGAGCTCGCGCCCATCGACGCGGATCGACCCCTCGGTTCGGATCGAGCGGTACAGGGCCCGGAGGAGCGTGGTCTTCCCGGCGCCGTTGGGCCCCACCAGGCCGAGCACGCGGCCCTCGGATGCACGCAGATCGACGCCGCTGAGCACGGCCTTCGACCCGAATGCCCAGCCGATGCGCTCCGCCTCGATCACTCGCCGAGCCTTGCCAGGATCTGCTCGAGCCCGTCGATCGTGAGGGGCGTTGCGGGTTCGACGAAGTTGAACAGCAGCGTCATGACCTCGTCGTCCCGGACGGCCCGTAGCCCGCCCGCCCCGGGCAGCCGCGTCACCGCGTCCATGAGGGCATCGGCGTTGCCGTCGCCGTCGCCGTCGGGGCTCGGTTCGCTGTGCAGCAGCACGAGGGCATCGGGGTCGCGCGTGATCAGCTCCTCCGCCGAGACTTCGAAGACGCGCTCCGAGACGTCCGAGAACACGTTGCGGTACCCGGCGGCCTCCAGCTGCGCGGTGGCCATGCTGCCCGTGCCGTAGGCGTACGTGACGCCACCGCCGACGGTGGGGAAGAGCACGGCCGCCGTGCGTTCCCGGCCCTCGACCCTCAGGCCGTCGAGGCGCTCGCGCAGGGCTTCGCCGGCGGACGCGGCCTCCTCGCGGCGGTCGAAGATCTCGCCGTAGAGCTCGAGCTGGGCGAAGATGTCGTCGAAGCTCGGCTCCTCGCCCTGGATCTCGCACAGGGCCGGCTCCTCGATCAGCGGGATCCCCAGCTCCTCGAGCTGTGCGCGCGGGAGGTTCTCATTCATGCCGAGCACGATGTCGGGCTCCTGGGCGACGATCTCCTCGGCGGTGATCTGGAGGTGGCCGGACGAATCGACCCGGTCGGTCAGCAGCGGGATCTCGTCGAGTTCGGCGAGGGTCTCGTCGTCGTAGTACTCCGCGGGGTACTGGCCGGCCCGGGCGACGACGTGATCCATCACGCCGATCTCGTGCAGGAAGGGCACGGCCCCGCTGCGCAACAGCACCGCCCGTTCCGGGGTGCCCTCGAACGAGACCTCGGCTCCGCAGTTCTCGACCGTGAGGGCGTCGGCCTGGGTGTCGGCCAGGGTGTCGGTCAGGGTGTGATCCCGGGCGTCCTCCGACGCGGGCGCGCACGCCGCGAGCGCGACGATGCCCGCCGCGGCGGCGGCCGCGGGCATCCACCT
>Ga0302349_1001244_pt1 | contig 21006 bp, 17 predicted proteins | sample PhyAR1_FD_202176 | JGI IMG/M metagenome (GOLD analysis project Ga0302349, IMG submission 202176) | Leaf surface microbial communities from alfalfa plants in UC Gill Tract Community Farm, Albany, California, United States - DLSL A.R1... | ecosystem: Host-associated > Plants > Phyllosphere >...
ATCAATTATGATGTCCTACAAGAGGAGCTAGTCAGCGTCATCATCCCAACCAAAAATGGGTATGACGATTTGAAAATGTGTATTGATTCGATCATCGAAAAAACGACCTATCCTAACTACGAGATCATTGTAGCTGATAACGGTAGTACTGATCCTAAGATGCAAAATCTTTTTGACTCCTACAAGGAACAACTGAAAGAACGCTTCATTGTAGAGTTGATCGATATTCCCTTCAACTATTCTCGCATCAATAACCTTGCGGCTGAAAAAGCTAGTGGAAAGTATTACTTATTCCTGAACAATGATACCGAAGTGATTGCTCCTAATTGGATGACAACAATGGTCTCATATGCTCAGTTTGATTCGATCGGCTGTGTTGGCGCCAAACTTTACTATCCAGATGATACGACTCAACATGCGGGTGTACTCGTTGGAATCGGTGGCGTCGCTGGTCATGCGTTGAATAATTATGACCGCACACATTGTGGCTATTTCGGACGATTAGTGATCGACGTCGATTATTTAGCAGTGACTGCCGCTTGTATGATGGTCAAAGCAGATGATTTCAAAGCGGTGGGTGGCTTCGATGAGACATTACAAGTTGCCTTCAATGATGTAGACTTATGTCTTAAAGTCTATGAACTTGGTAGAAACAATGTATATGCTCACCAAGTTGAGCTTTATCACTTTGAGTCAAAATCTCGCGGGTATGAAGATACGCCAGAAAAGCAGAAACGCTTTGCGGGTGAAATCAAAAAAATGCAAGATAAATGGCCCAAATATATCGCACATGATCCTTTCTATAATGACAATTTGACAAAACAAGGAATTGGCGATTTTTCATTACGACCAGAATGATTCTTGCATATTATGCTATGCCTTCAACAAAACTTGATACCTCATCAAGTCTTGTTGAAGGCATATTTTATGGGGACTGTTTTTGACACAACAGTGTTGCTAAAGCAACTAAGAGAAACTTTGAATTTAGGTTACAATTTGGTTATTCACTATGTTTTTAAAGTGTGCTATGGTAAGATGATAGAGGTATTATTTTGTGGTTAGGAGTGTATACATGAATAAAAATGGAGAATGGAATGCTGCTCGTCGGATATTCATTATCATGCTGGATGTCTTAGTTTACAATGCAGCGATATATATAAGTTTCTTATTGAAATTTCAAGGAGAAATTCCCACACGGAATTTTGAGACCTTTCAACATTCTGCAGTGTTTATATCTATCATCTTTATCGTCTTGAATATTTTATTAGGGGCATACGTCTTCTATAATCGGATGATCAGTGACATTATATTTGTGACTGTAATAGGGCAAGTATTGATGTCTTTAGGTGTAATGGTGGTGACTTTCGCTGGTCGATGGTTTGCCTTTCCACGGGCAGTTATTCTTTTATCTTTGGTAGTAGGAACAGTTTTACTGAGCTTATACCGTATCTTGGTCTACAAATTATATTTGAAAGTCAGTAGAGACAAGAAAGTAGTGATCGTTGGACTTGAAAAAGATGTTGCTCCAGCAATCCAAAATTTCCAATCTAAAAAAAATAATAAACATAAAGTTGAAGCGGTCGTTATCGATAACTATTATGAAAACATCAAGAAGATGATCGATACGATCGATATCGTCTACTTGTCATCACATATTGAAGAAAATGAAAAAATCAAGATTTATCAATTAGTTACTAAGAAGGAAAAAAAATTATTTTTGAATACGACTTTTGAGAATTTAACAATGATCAATCCAAACATTATGAACTTTGAAGATGAAAGTATCATTGAAGCTTCTGGTTTCAAGATACAACCAGAAGATGAATTGTTCAAACGCTTATTCGACATTATCATTTCCTTTATCTTACTGATCCTTGCATCACCTTTCATGTTGCTTACAGCAATACTAGTCAAAGTGACTTCACCAGGACCAGTGATCTATAAACAAGTCCGTATCACTAAAAATCAAAAAGAATTTTCAATCTATAAATTCCGGTCAATGACAGCAACAGCTGAAGCAAAATCAGGACCTGTCTTAGCGAAAAGTAATGATGCTCGAGTAACACCAGTCGGTAAATTTATCCGTGCTGTACGTTTTGATGAATTGCCACAGATTTTTAATGTGTTAAAAGGCGATATGTCGATCGTCGGTCCACGCCCAGAAAGACCTTTCTTTGTGGATCAATTCAATGCAGAAAATCCTTATTATTATTTGAGACATAATGTCCGTGCAGGCATCACCGGCTATGCCCAAGTATATGGGAAATATGTTTCTGACTATAACAGCAAGTTACGCTTTGATTTGTTGTATATCAAAAAATATTCGTTAATGATGGATCTAAAGATCTTATTGCAAACGATCAAGATCCTTTTTGATAAAATGTCTTCCCAAGGGTTAGAAGAGGATGAAAATGCCAGCTCACTGCAGGAAATAGATTTTCCAAAAGAACGAATTTATCGCTAGATCGGGAGGCACATAAAATGATAGAACCAAAATTTAGCATTATTGTGCCAGTCTATAATGCGCAATCCACGATAAAAAAAACGATCAAAACATTACAGACATTGGACTACGATGATTATGAAGTGATCATCGTCAACGATGGTTCAACAGATGATACTGAAAAAATGATTGTCACATTGACTGAAGGAAATCCAATTTTTCAATTGATAACAACGGAGAATAATGGCCCAGGTATTGCAAGAAATATTGGTATTGAACAGGCAAAGGGTTCTTATATTTTATTATTTGATGCCGATGATGAACCGAGCAAATCGATTTTAAAGAACTATGATCAACTACTTACCAATCATCCGCAGACAGATTTGATAGTCAGCTCTTTTCTTTTTAGAACGATGGATAATGAAAAAGTAGTATCCGAAAAAGTGAATCAGGTACCTGATTCCATTTATCGAAGCCATGAAACATTTTTAGAAGACATGTATCATTTGATGAATCAACAACTAATGTATGTGGTATGGAATAAGTGCTATCGCAGAGATATAGTCATAGCACAAAATATTCGATTTAGAAATTACCGTAGCTGCGAAGATCGTATCTTTAATTTAGAATACTATCAACATTGCCAATATGTGGTCATGAATCCAATCGTTGAATATACGTATGAATTCGTTGGAGGAAAGGGTATCACTAATAAATATTATCCTAATAAATTTCAAACCTTCAAAGAATTTTATTTGATAGCAAACGATGTAACAAATCAAATAAACAAACCCGGAATGGCTGCACTTTTATTAAAAGGAACGACTTCAGTGATTTTTTCTATTTATGGCAATTCCGATCAAACATCTAAAGAAAAAAACAGAGAAGCAAAAAAAGTTTTAGCTGATCCGGTGATTCTTGAAGCTAAAAATATAGCTTTGACAGATTCAACGGCTAAAAAGGTTACGAAGCTTCTGTATAAATTACCTGCACCGATTTTTTTATCGGCTGTTAGAATAGGTAGTTTTGTAGAAGAAAAGATGCCAGGATTGATGGCTTTCTTAAAACGATCGTATTAAAAAGCACGCTCAATCAGTTGAGCGTGCTTTTTCGTAATGTTTTTTAACCAAATGGCAACTTGTAAAAAACACACGCTTGTGCGAAAATATATAAGAAATTAAAAATGGATGAGGCTGTAATAATGTATAGTAATGATGTAGAACTAAAAAATGTGCAAAAAGTCGTACTTGAAATGTCAAAGTACTTTGTTGAATTTTGTAATGAGAATGGATTGGTATGTTATTTTTGTGGCGGTGGCTGTATTGGATCGATTCGTCATCAGGGATTCATACCTTGGGATGATGACTTAGATTTTTTTATGCCTAGACAAGACTACGAGAAACTAAAGATCCTTTGGAACAAACATGCAAATAAGGATCGTTATCCGTTATTATTTGCTTCATTAGATTACAATGATCATAATTCGTTTATGACTATTCGTGATACAGAAACAACGTTTGTAAAAACGTACCAAGAAAATATGGATATCCCACATGGTATTCCTATCGACATTTTTCCATTAGATGGTGCACCAGAAAGCAGATATAAACAAAAGATTCAAAAAATATGGGCATTGATCTATGCTTTATTCTGCTCACAAGTAGTACCAGAAAAACATGGGGGGCTTTTAGCTACTGGAAGCAGAGTACTTCTGAATATCTTTAGCTCTAAAAAAGCACGATATAAGATTTGGCGTTTCGCTGAAAAACAAATGAGTAAATATCCATTTGGTTCAACAAAGTATGTGACAGAGTTGTGTGTCGGGCCAAAATATATGGGTAATATTTATAAGTTGGATGATTTTAAATCTGCAGTTTTTGTCCCTTTTGAAGATGTCAAGATGCCGATTCCAATCGGTTATGATCGCTATTTGAAACAAGTTTTTGGAGAATATATGGAACTACCTCCAATAGAAGATCGGCAACCCCATCACGAGGCTGTTGTTCTTGATACAAAAGTATCATACAAAAAAAGACATAATAAAAATAAGGAGAATTAAATGGTGAAGAAAAATACAAGAATGTTGCCCAGAAAAATCAGCATTAAAAAGATCTTGTCAGGAACACTTTTGTGCACAATGCTATTGAATGGTTTTGCTCCTAGTATGTCTGCAAATGAAATTCAGTTTTCAAAAGCCAAAACAGGTAAAGATATTTCAGCTGTCCAACAAAGTGATACCACTACCGAAGATACAGCGGGAAGTACATCGAGCAGCTCAACTGAGAATGTAGAAGAGAGTACTGCTACTACAGAAACAATATCAGAGAGCTCTACCACTACGGATGAGTCAAGTGAGTCCGTAGAAAATAGTTCGACTACAACAGAAACTGGAGATAGTTCTTCAACAACCGAGAGTAGCTCTACAAACCAAGAAACGACAGAATCAACTGATGAGGCTGCAAAACAACAATCAACTGAAGATGTCGAAGTTGGTAAACAAGGAACAAACCATAAAAAAGGTACGTATGCAATGCAATCTGGTGGGATATCTTTGCGAGCAGCATCAGTGATTGACAAAGTTTATGCGAACAATCCTAATCTTCCAGGTAAACATTTTATAGATGTAGCTAGTTGGAATGGAAATATTTCAGTAGCTGAATACCAAAAAATAAAAAGTTATGGTGTGACATCTGTATCGGTGAAATTAACAGAAGGAACTTCATACACTAACCCTTATGCTGAGAATCAAATTAACAATGCAAAAGCTGCTGGCTTGACAGTTTCTGCCTACCATTACAGTTTATATACATCAGCCCAAACTGCACAAGCCGAAGCAAATTATTTTGCTGATGCTGCAAATCGATTGGGATTAAATAAGAATACGATCATGTTCAACGACGCAGAAGACCCTACGTTGATTAACAACGGAAGAGACGCACATAATAATTCGCTAGCTTTTAACAGACAACTACAGGCAAAAGGTTTTTCTAATGCAGCTCTATATATAGGAAAATATTGGATCACTAACGGATATATCAATACTTCGGCTTTCGGTAAAGATCGGGTATGGGTAGCGCAATACCCTTATTCACCAGATCAATCAATGCAATGGAACAATGACCATGGCGCGTGGCAGTGGTCTTCTAATATGCACTTCCCTGGGATTGCTAATTATGAAAACAGACCATTTGATATCTCAATGAGTTACAGTGCATTTTTCAGTGCGCCTAATCCCGGTCCAGATCTAAGTAAATATTATACAACCAATCCAGGTAGAGTCATTGTCAAACAAGATGATAACTTTTACAATGATGTGAATTTTACTGATCCAGGTCTTAGAGTCAAAAAAAATACTCTTGTGACTGTAAAAAGTATTCAGACAACTGCTAGCGGTATCCCTCGATTGTATACAGATAAAGGCTACTTAACGGCGAATAAATCATATGTAGTTGCGGCTCAGAGCAATATCGATTCATACTTCACAACGAATCCTAAAAAAGTTCGTTTAAAAGCAGATGATTATTATTACGCAGACACAGACTTCAAGCAACGTTTGAATAAAGTGTCAAAAGGTACCATCGTAGAAGTAGAGGATCTAGCGTATACCCAATCAGGCATTTTCCGTCTTAAAACAAAGAATGGTTATTTAACAGCTAATAAAAATATAGTTGAACAATTTTTAGAAATGTCAGATTTATATTATACAGCAAATCCTGGTCAAATCATTACTTTAAAAAATGATCAATATTATAAAGACGTTGAGTTTTCGACAGCAGGTGAATCTGTCCCAACCGGTACAGTCATAAAAGTAACAGGTATCGAAAAAACTAAAAGTGGGATTCCTCGTCTCAAGACAAATAAAGGCTATTATACTGCTAATAAAGACTACGTGATCGCTACAGTATCTGGCATTGATAATTACTACACGATGCGTCCGACACAGGTTGTTTTAAAAGCAAATGACGCCTATTATCGGGACCCTGAGTTTTTGCATAAAGGAGCGTCGGTCAATAAAGGAACCTTGGTAAATGTAACCGGGGTTGAATATCGTGAAAATGCAGTCCCACGTTTGATTACACCAAAAGGCTATTTAACTGCGAATAAAAGTTACGTACAAGAAGTGCCAAGTAACATCAACGATTATTACTATAGCAATATCAATCAAGTAGTCATGAAGAAGAACGATAGTTACTATAAAGATGTTTCATTCAGCCAAAAAGGTGATCCTGTCTTAAAAGATGAAGTGATCAAAGTGCAAGATATCGTCTTCACTACTAGTGGCATCCCACGTTTAAAAACAGCCAAAGGTTATGTGACAGCAAATAAATCTTATGTTATGACATTATTTTCTAATAGTGATAACTATTTCATAGAAAACCCAAGGAAAATCATTATGTTAAAAGAGGATCGTTATTATTCGGATCTTGCTTTTAATAATCCTGGGGCGACTATTCCAAAAGGTAGAGTAATCGATGTATTAGGTGTAGAATTTACAACTACAGGAGTTCCTAGATTAAAAACTGCCAATGGGTATATCACAGCAAATAAAACATATGTGACAGCTGCAGCAAATAGCAATAACAACTACTTTGTGACCAATCCAAATAAAGTGCAACTTTTGGTAGATGACCATTATTATAAGGATCTGAACTTTACTCAAAAAGGAAATGCAATTAAAAAAGGGACGATTTTGACAATCGAAGGTATTGAATATACCGCATCAGGTATGCCAAGATTGAAAACAGCGGATGGTTACATTACAGCAAATCAAGCCTATGTAAAAAAAGTAAACTAATACAATAAAACCAGGGACATGAAAAGATCAACTATTTTATGTTCCTGGTTCTTTCTAGTGCGTAAAAATTTAACTAGATAAATGTTTGTCGTTAGGACATTTTACCTGGCATAATATAGAAAACATTGAAACTTATTGGTAGTTGTGAGAAAATGTAAAAGGTTGAATGCAGTTTGACACTGGATTATTATTAGAACATTAAATATGACAAATACTTCATGTACTTGTAAAGGGAAGGAATTTAAATCGAATGATTACAGCTGTTATTATCGCCGGTGGAGTGGGCAAAAGAATGGGACAAGATATCCCAAAACAATTTATCAATATTGAAGGAAAACCGATTATTATTTATACCTTGGAATCATTCCAACACCATCCACAAATTGATCGAATATTAGTGGTTTGTAAATCAGGTTGGGAAGAAACGATGTGGGCGTACATCAAGGAATTCAATATCAGTAAAGTTCAGTGGGTGATTACTGGTGGTTCAAAAGGTCAAGAATCGATTAATAATGGTGTACAATTCTTAAGGGATTATTCTGAGGACGATGACACGATCATCATTCATGACGGCATTCGTCCATTAGTTGATGAACTTGTTCTGTCTGATGTCATCGTAAAATGTAAGGAATTTGGAAATGGTGTCACTTCACTTCCTTATAATGAACAGATTTTTATCAAAAAAACAGAAGAAACGACGGAACAATATGTGGATCGTAATACGTTGCGACGTGTTTCGACACCACAAGCATATCAGTATGGTAAATTGCGAGCTGCATATGATCGAGCAGTAAAAGAGAATATTGGTATGACGGATTCTTCTTATACAAATACGATGATGGTGGATCTAGGTGAAACACTTTATTTTGCTGCTGGTTCAGACAAAAATATCAAATTGACAACTAGAGAAGATTTAGATTTATTCAAAGCATACTTAAAAATGAAAGACTAGGTGGTGAGATAGATGGCTTTAAATACAAATCCGCTATATATAAATGATTTGCAAAAAGTGATCGACCACGTTGAGGGTATCAAAGACTTAAATGGAAAATCACTTTTGATGATTGGTGCATCTGGAATGGTCGGATCGTTTTTAGTCGATACGATCATGTTAGCAAATGATCATTTAGGAATCGATATTAAAGTATATGCGATGGGGAGAAATCGTAAGAAGCTAGAAGCACGATTTGAAAAGTATCAATCAAGTAATAATTTTCAAATCGTAGAAGGGGATGTTACTGAACCTTTAGATCCTTCTATCAAAGCTGATTACATCATTCATGGAGCTAGTAATACGCATCCTAGAGCCTATGCGACAGATCCTATTGGGACGATCATGACTAATTTAGCTGGCACGGAACAAGTCTTAAAGCACGCAGTAGCTACGAATGCTACACGCACACTATTTTTATCTACTGTAGAAATATATGGGGAAAATAGAGGAGATGTAGATAAATTTAAGGAAGACTACTGTGGCTATATCGATTGTAATACGCTAAGAGCCGGTTATCCTGAAGGTAAGAGAGTCAGTGAATCCTTGTGTCAAGCGTATATCGCTAAACATGATCTAGATATTGTCATACCAAGATTATGCCGTACATTTGGACCTACGATGTTATTATCTGATTCAAAAGCTTCTTCACAATTTATTTTGAATGCAGCTCGAGAAGAAGATATCGTTTTAAAAAGTGAAGGCAAACAGTATTTTTCTTATATTTATGTTGGTGATGCAGTCTCTGCCATCCTCCATTTGATGATCCACGGTAAAAACGGAGAAGCGTATAATGTATCAGAAGAGGCTTTTGACTTGCAATTAAGAGATCTTGCGGGAAAATTGGCAGAAATAAACAATAAAAAAGTTATCTTTGAATTGCCCGATGAAACTGAAAAAAAAGGTTTCTCAAAAGCAAATACAGCAATCTTAGACAATCAAAAACTCAAGGAAACTGGGTGGAATTCAGCATTTACACTTGAAGAATCTTTAGCTCACACAGTAAAATTAGTTAAGGATGAAGTTTAATGTGTACAATTAGTATAATCGTGCCTGTATATAAAGTAGAGAAGTATTTAAAAAAATGTGTTGATTCTATTATTGCACAAACTTTTACTGATATTGAAATTATTTTAGTCGATGATGGTTCTCCAGATGATAGTGGGAAAATATGTGACGAATATGCGGTTCAAGATAAACGTATAAAGGTCATTCATAAAGAAAATGGCGGATTGAGTAGTGCTCGTAATGCGGGTATTGAGATGGCTAAAGGAAAGTATTTAGGATTTATTGATAGTGATGATTATATTGCTGAAGATATGTTTGAAATATTGTATGATCAGTTACTGGATTATGATGCGGATATAGCTACAATAGGCATGATCGATGTGTATGAAAACAAAGAAACAAAGGTCAATAACTTAAAATTAGTTGAAGTTCTAGATCAAAAAGATGCGATAAAAGCTGTTCTAGATAGTACAGATGTATACGCGTATGCAGTCAATAAACTTTATAAAAAAGAACTTTTCGACACTGTACGCTATCCTATTGGGAAAATTGTAGAAGATGCTTTTATAATTATGGATCTATTACTTCAATGTGATAGGATAGTTACTAATACTGAACAAAAATATTATTATTATCGAAGAAATGACAGTATTACTGGATTGTCTTTTTCGACTAAAAATTTTGATGTGATTGAAGCATGGGAAAAAAATGGTGAGTTAGTGAAGAACGCTTACCCAGAACTTTCAGATTCGATCCATCGTAGAATATGTTGGGCATATTTTGATGTTTTAGATAAGATAGCGATCAGTGATAATAGTGAATCAAAAGAAATCAGAAAACCGCTAGTGAAATTTTTAAAATCGAATTTCATGTTTGTAATGAAAAATCCAATATTCACTAAAAGTCGAAAACTGTCGATGCTTGCATTAATGATAAGTAATTTATGTTATGATACATTAGCCAAGATAAAATATAATTATGTAACTAAGAAAAATAGTTGATGGCTTAAAAATGAATGTGACAGGAGAAGAATGAGTTTTATGGAAACAAAAAAAGATGATTATCTTCAAAAAGGTAAAAATATTTTTATAGTAGGGTTATTGGTCCTGCTCATCAGTAGAGCAGTTGGTGCGTACAGTTTACTTCCTTCTACAATTGATAGTGTACTGTTTTCGATATTAGCGATATTTGGTTCAATTGTATTATTAGCTGATTTTTTTACTAGAGTATTGAAAAAAAATCGTTGGACATATGATATCTTGCTACTTTTATTTATCGTTATCATGTGTATTTCTAGCTTGATAAACATGAAGTACGGTATATTTGGTAATCTCAAATTTATTGTATGGCAAGCATTATATTTCTTTATTGTCTATGACAATGGAATCAGCAGTGATAGAAATAAGGCCGATCACTTATTATCGATCATAAGTGGAACATTGATAGTGATTTGGACTAGTTTAGTAGTCGTTTCATTAGGGATGTTTTTGACTCAGTACAATTATTCAGTCCAATTAAGCAGAGTCAATCCCCTTAGAATAGGTATGTTGGAAGGTAGACTATTTGGTGTATTTTCTGATCCAAACTATGGTTCCGTGATGTGTGTAGTAACGATCTTTCTTAGCTTGTATTATATCTTTAGTAAGAAATATTCAAACAAATGGTTGTTGACAGGTGTGTATTTTTCAATCTTCTTAAATATCAGTTACATCATTTTATCAGGTTCTAGAAATGGCTTGATTACTTTATTAGTGACAACTTTTGTTTTTGTTTTCTTTTCGATGTATCAGTATCAATTAAAGAAAAAAATGAACCTTCTTTTAAACATCTTGCTTTCAATAGTAAGTGGGGTGGCTGTTATGGCCATTGTTTTTGGCGGAGCTCAGTTGATCAAAATCGGATGGTCATATTTTCCACAGTTTTTTGAGAAAAAACAAACTGGAATTACAGCAGGTAGAGTCAACTTAACAAGGCCCGATGTGGCACAAAGTACAGATGTATCTAATTTACGTTTTACTATTTGGAAAAGTGCTGTAGAGATTTTTCAATCAAGTTGGTTATTTGGTACTTCCCCTAAAAATATGATTGCTTATGCACAAGATGTTTTACCAAATACTTATATTGCACAACGTAATTTTTCTGTACACAATGCGTATTTGAATACTCTAGCATCTACTGGGATATTAGGTGGTCTAACATTTGTTGCTTTCATCGTTAGTAAAGCAGCTCGTATCATCACCTTTTTATTCAAACCAATCACTAATTTATTTGGTACACGAATGATTTATTGTATTTGTGGTATTTTTGCATTAGCATTTTCTGGATTTTTCCATAATGAAATGATTCTTGTGAATATTTCTGGCGCATTCTTATTCTGGTTTTTACTTGGTGAAGTAATCGGGAAGCTAAAAGCAAGCGATGGAATGAATCAATAAGAATGTGAGGAAAAGTTATATGATAGCGTCGCTTAAAAATAATATCGATCGGATGATTTTTGTAGTCAAAAGTCTCTTCTTGCGAGTAGGAAGATACGCTGTTTTTTATTGTTGTTATCCATTTTTAGTCATGCAACCTTTAAAAAGAAATAAAATCGTTGTTTCTAGCTATTTTGGAAAAGGTTATGGAGATAATCCTAAGTATATTTGTGAATATTTACTATCCCAAAAAGATGATTTAGACATTGTTTGGTTATGTAAGCCAGAAGTCCTTCAACATCAAGCAGATCTATTTCCAGATACGATAAGGTTAGTGAAAAATAAATCAGTTCGAGCATTGATTGAGATGTTCACGGCTAAGATTTGGATCGACAATTGTCGTAAAAGCTTTTATCCACCCAAAAGAAAAGGACAGTTTTATCTCCAGACCTGGCATGCTGGATTCGGACTCAAGCGAATCGAGAATAATGCAGCTGGTAAATTAAAACCAAGATATGTAAAATTAGCCAAAAAAGATTCTCAAATGTGCGATCTATTGGTTTTTGAAAGCTCTGATCTATTTAAAGATATCGGTAAAATGTTCTGGTATGAGGGAGAAATTTTTAGAGAAGGTGTTCCTAGAAATGACGTGATCGTCAATAACGATCCCACTATCATCCGTAAAGTGTATGAGTATTATCAAATTCCAACAGACCAAAAAATTGTTTTATACGCACCGACCTTTAGAGCAGGAGAACTGATAAAAGTCAGTCCAGATTTTTTGGAGCAAGTTAGAAAAGCTTTCTCAGATAAATTTGGCATCGACTATCAGATGCTTATCCGTCTTCATCCAAATGATACGGAGAATAAAAAACAGATTTTAGGAGAATTAGATAACTCTACTCTTATTGATGCTTCTGACTATAATGATATGCAAGAATTGTTGTGCGCAACAGATGTATTGATCACAGATTATTCTTCAACTATCGGTGAAGCATTAGTATCTAACAAAAAGTGTTTTATCTATGCGTATGATTATGACCAATATCTAGAAAATAGAGGTCTAGTAATGGATTTAGCAGACTTGCCATTTCCGTTGATTAGAAGTCAAGAAACATTCATTGAAGGTATTGAGAATTTTGATTTGGACGAGTATCTAGCTAAAATGGAAGAATTTAAACAAGGCTTGAATATTTCCGAATCTGGTCATGCAAGTAAAACATTAGGAGATCGTTTGTTGATTGAGATGTCTAAGTAGTTAGTTATAGACAAGACAGAGTTTGGGGTTGTTACAAACGTTAATTTAGGCACCTATGGACCTCTAAAACTGAATAAATAGAGGTTCATAGGGCTTTTTAAACTTGGTCAAAGGGCATGCCAGAAGTAGTTTCTTCGGAAATAAACAGAATACTTTTGGCACGATATCAAACTCAAATTTATTCTGAAAGGTCGTAAAAGAAGTATGAGTAAATACAAAAAATTAGTCGGGAATTCTTTCATATTCGCAGTAGGTAATTTAGGGAGTAAACTAATATCATTCGTATTGGTTCCACTTTATACATATTATCTAACTACACAAGAATATGGGAAGGTTGACTTAGTTACGACAACTGTCAGCCTATTGATCCCAATTGTTTCAGGAGGAATATCTGTTGCTGTTTTAAGATTTGCACTGGACAAAGATGTAGATAAAAAATCAGTCGTAACAAATGCTACGATCATTGCAATAATTGGGATTGTGATTACAGCGTTATGTTACCCATTATTGGCAATGACTGGTGCTTTTGATCAAATACTTCTAGCATTTATGTTTTTACTGGCATTTCAAGTATTTACACAAATCATTGCACAATTTGCTAGAGGTAACGGACAAGTTCGTATTTTTGCTTTTAATGGTATGATCAAAACTCTAGCGATCGGATTATTGAATATTTACTTCCTGGTAGTATTAAAAATGGGATTGAATGGATATTTGATATCATTGATACTTGCGGAAATCATTTCTTTCATTTATCTTGCATGTACAACACCATATTTTAAAGATTTTTCTGTTAAACTTATTAATAAATCTTTTATGAGAGAGATGCTAGTTTTTTCGATTCCGACTATTCCTAATGATGTCTTATGGTGGTTTGTCAATAGTGCAAGTCGATACTTTATTTTGTATTTTCTTGGAGTAAGCGCAAACGGAATCTATGCTGTCGCTAATAAAATACCTTCTGTTATCTCTATGATGCAGTCTGTTTTCTCACAAGCATGGCAGATTTCTCTTGTTGACGAGCGAGACTCAGAATCTCGTGGAGAATTTCATGCAAATATTTTTAAATATTATTCATTTTTGCTATTTTTTACAGCTTCATCGATCATGGTGATTTTAAAGTGGCTTTTAGGTAATTTAGTCCAAAGTTCATTTTTTATCAGTTGGCAAGTCACTCCGTTTTTATTGATTTCTGCTATTTATTCTGGATTTATCGGTTTCTATGGACAGTTTTATATTGCAGAAAAGAAAACAAAAGGATTGATGAATACTTCATTGATTTCCGGTTTACTGAGTGTCATACTTAACTTTCTTTTCATTTCATCTTTTGGCTTGATAGGGGTTGGATTTGCTTCGATGATCAGCTTGTTTGTTGGTTGGATGATTCGAATTTATGATACAAGTAAATTTATCACTGTAAATATAAATGTATGGAATATCGTATTAAATCATGTAGTTTTGGCCGCCCAAGTTGCATTGATCTTTTTATTCGATGGGTTATTGTTGATTGGATTAGAATTAGTTTGCTTAATTGCTTTATTATTTGTTAATATGGACATCGTAAAAGGTCTTTTAAAGACTGGTAAACGCATGGTACATTCAAGAAAATAAAAATATCAAAAATAGAGGAGTGAGTTCAAATGAATTCTATTTTAATAACTGGTGGAGCCGGCTTTATCGGCTCTACACTAGCCAATCATTTGAGTGAAAATAATAAAGTGGTCGTTATTGACGATCTATCTATGGGAAATAAAGAAAATCTTGATTCTACCAAAAACATTGTCTTCGTTGAGGGGGATGTAGCTGATGAAAAAATAATGGAAGAGCTATTGAACAATCACCAGTTTGACTATATCTTCCATTTAGCTGCTATAGCTAGTGTTGCTGATTCCGTTGAACGTCCATTGGAAACTCATCGAGTGAATTTTGATAGTGTCTTGATGTTACTTGAGTTGATTCGTAAGTATCAGCCAAATTTAAAGCGTATTGTATTTAGCTCTTCTGCAGCTGTTTATGGAGATGAACCAACACTACCTAAAAAAGAAGAGTCAGTTATTCGACCGTTGACGCCTTATGCTATTGATAAATTTGCCGCTGAACAATATGTACTTGATTATTGCCATTTGTATGATGTGCCAGGAACTGCGGTACGTTTCTTCAACGTATACGGTCCAAATCAAAATCCAAATTCGCCATATAGTGGGGTGATCTCGATTTTAGTGGATCGCTATAAAAAGCAACTTGCTGGTGAAAAAGCGTCATTTACTTTATTCGGCGATGGCAGTCAATCAAGAGATTTTGTCTATGTTGAAGATGTTGTGCAAGCTTTATTACTTGTTTCCAAAGAAGAAAAAGCACTAGGGCAACAATTCAATGTTGGAACGGGAAACAGTACAACTTTACTTGAGTTGATCCAGACAATCAATCAGATTCTTGAAGTTGAATTACTGTTAGATTATCAAGAGGAGAGAGTAGGAGATATCCACGACTCTTTAGCTGATATCACTAAGCTTTCAGCACTAGGTTACCAACCTAAACATAGCATACTTGATGGCATGAGAAAATATTTAGCAACAGAAATAAATACGACAAAATAATAAAGTTTCTTTATTCAGGAAACAACAGAGAAAACCTTGTATCAAGCCAAATTGCTTATACAAGGTTTTCTTCGTTCTTATTCAATTATCACAGATGACAGGTCAACACATTGCTTATTCATCATTTCCCATCAATTTATAAATCTGATCTCTAAGGTCGGTGGCAGTTGTTTTATATTTTTTATCGGCTTGGATATTACTTTCTAGCACAACTGCATCAGAGGTATCTTTTTTCATTGCTAATACCGCATGGAAACGATTGATGTTTCCTTGAGCAAATATTGTATCCCTTCCACTATAGACCCCACCATTATATGGACGCCCACTCAAATTATTTCCCCATAGAGAAAAAAGTAAATCTTTTGGAATCAATTGCCCTTTTAATACTTTTGTAAAAAATTCATTCAAATCATAGACGGACATACTGATATTCCCAGTTCCTAATTCATTACGTATATCTGTTTCAGATTCAGTCAAAGCTTGATGATAATCATCGTCTGGACTCATTTGATAAGAGACTGCGTGTTCTGAAGTGTTTTTGACTTGGTCATAGAAGGTCGTCTGTTTCAATTGTAAGGGAGTGATGATTTGATCATACACCAACTTTTCGTATGGCTGATGGGTCAATTTCATTAAAATACCTGTTAGTAATGTGAAATTCAATGGTTCATATTTGTAACTTTGATCATTGGTATATTCGAGATGGTCTATGGCAAACTGGATCACCTCTTGGTCATTCATCGGTACGGTCGGAGAAGCTGTTTTTTTCAATCCTGATCGCATATATAATAAATCTTTGATCGTGATTTTATTGCTACCGTTGATTTGGGGATAAAATTTAGCCAGTTTTGTATCTAAAGAAAGTTTCCCTATATCCACTTGTTTTAGAATCAGTAGCGCAGTCATTGCTTTTTGGATCGAACCAATTTGATAATACAGAGATGGAGTATTTGGTTGCTGTGCTTCTTCGTTAGCGTATCCGTAGCCCTTTTCAAGGATCACTCGATTGTTTTTACGAATATAGACAGATCCAACATAATCATTTTTTTGTAACAATTGGTCGATTTGATCGGCAAGGACCTGTTCGTCTTTGGTCAAATCTAGGGAATCGTTTGCCACTTGAATCGAGGCGGATACTCTTGACTGTGCCATTTCATAGGTAGACCAAGTGATGATTCCAATAGTGACGACTAAAATGAATAAGCAGATTTTTTGAGAGAAAGAAAAATGGGAAGCTTGTTTTCTTCTTAAATGTTTCCTTTTGTTCATGTATATCAATCCTTCCTGTCTAAGAGCTTAGTGATTAAATGAAGCAGATTATTGTTATTTAGTAAATAAGAATCATTTTATTTTCTATTTTAAGCCGAAGAGAATCGATTTACTACTTACAATTTTGACATAAGAATTGTTAAAAATAATTCACCTCTGCCTGAATTTCATGTATAATGAATAAAGTTATGAAGTTGATAGTAAGGAGGAGTTGTTTTGTCAGAAAACAAACAACATCCAGATGAGAAGAGACGACGACAAAAGAATGCAACTGATTCGACAGATGTAGTCAGTAAGCGAAAAGACCTACGTAAAAAAGAAGATAAAATCGTAGGAAAAATTATTTTAGTGATTGCGCTTACGTTGCTAATTATTGGATGTGTATTTGGTTTTACGGTCTATCGCTATATCGATAGTGGCTTAAAACCTTTAGACCCAGAGAATGAACAATTGGTTTCGATCGAAATCCCTAGTGGCTCTTCAAATAAGCAAATCGGAGAGATTTTAGAACAAGACCATATCATCAAGAGCGGTATCGTATTTAATTATTATACAAAATTTAAAAATATGACTGGCTTTCAGGCTGGCTTCTACCAATTAGCCCCTAACATGACGTTAGATGAAATCGGTAAACAGCTCCAAGAAGGTGGAACCTCAGAACCTACAGAAGTGGCAGATGGGAAAATCACGATACCAGAGGGATATGATGCAGAGCAGATTGCAGAACGAGTAGCTAAAATCACTGGAAAAGACAAGCAAGAATTTTTAGATCTACTAAAAAATGAAGCCTTTTTCACTGAGTTAACTCAAAAATATCCTGATTTATTAGAAAGTGCAGCTAAGGCAGAAAACACCAAGTATCGCTTAGAAGGTTACTTATTCCCAGCGACTTATGATTACTATAAAGATATGTCACTCAAAGATTTGATCATTCAGATGGTCAATAAAACGAATACCGTGTTACAACCATACTTCTCTACGATCAAGCAGCAAAATCATACGGTTCAAGAAATCATGACACTTGCTTCATTGATCGAAAAAGAAGGCGTATCTGAATCAGACCGTAAAAATATTGCTAGAGTTTTCTTTAATCGGATTGACATAGGGATGCCATTACAATCAGATATTTCTATTTTATATGCGTTAGGCGAACACAAAGAATTTGTCTCTTATGAAGATACGGCAGTCGATTCACCATATAATCTGTATACAAATAAGGGATATGGGCCAGGACCATTCAACAGCCCAAGTGAAGCAGCTATTCAAGCTGTGATTGAACCTGCAGAGAATGATTATTATTATTTCGTCGCAGATATCTCTACAGGTGAGGTTTATTTTGCAAAAACATATGAAGAGCATATGGAATTAGTACAAAAATACGTAAATAATTAAAATTGAGCGTTATCTGTAACTTTATTTATTTTTAGAAAAACATTTACATTTTAGAAAAAGCATGGTAATCTTTTTTGGACTGTAGTCCGTAAAAGATTACCTTTTGCGGTATTCCATAGAAAAAGGAGAAGAGTTATACATGGTAGAAAAAGTATATCCTATGACGCTTGAAGGAAAAGCGAAATTAGAGCAAGAATTAGAAGAATTAAAAACAGTTAAACGGGGAGAAATCATTGAACGAATCAAGATCGCCCGTGGCTTTGGTGATTTATCTGAGAACTCAGAATATGAAGCAGCTAAAGATGAACAAGCTTTCGTAGAAGGACGTATCACGACAATCGAGAATATGATCCGTTTTGCACAGATCATTGACAATGATGGCGTTGATTCGGATGAAGTATCTATTGGTAAAACAGTGACGTTCATTGAGTTACCAGATGGTGAAGAAGAAGAGTATACGATCGTGGGAAGTGCTGAGGCAGATCCTTTCTCAGGAAAGATCTCAAATGATTCCCCGATCGCACAAGCTTTGATCGGCAAATATAAAAATGATGAAGTAACGATTTCAACACCTGGTGGCGATATGCAAGTAAAAATCGTCAAGGTCGCGCAAGCATAAGTTGAAATGTAGACACAGATAATCAATTATTGGTTTGTCTATACAAAAAGGTCTGGGACCATGACACAAAGTCCCAGGCCTTTTACTGTAGAAAGCGATAGTTACATCTAAAGTCCTATAGCATCTCAAAACAAAAATAGGTATGATAAAAAAGAGAATGAAAAGGAAAGGAGAATAGCGATGAATAGCTCTTGGCGCTTTTTTATAGTAGTAGAAGCCTTACTATTGATCTTTGCAGTTTGGCAAATCGTAAATAATGTTGAATTATTACTATTAGTTTTATTTGGTATTTTTAATATCTATCTTGCATTGCGAAAATCACCGAGATCGGGGTTTCAAAATTTTCAATTTGTACTAGGTGGACTAGTTATTTTTTTCAGTTTGATCAATAGTCCTGCGCTGTGGGTAATGGCAGTCTTTGCTGTCTTGTTCATTGGTCTTAAAGGTGTAGAGATTTCTGGGATCGATCTAACAAAAAATGCTTTTTGGCGAAAAAAACAAATCATTATGGTTCAAACAGAGCAAGTGAAGTCCCACAATAATGAACGAAAAAAACAACAATTATTCGGTAATCAGCGAATTGGTAATGATGTGTATGAATGGGATGATATCAATATCGCTCTACTTTCAGGAGATACGATCATCGATTTAGGGAACACCTTGTTACCTAAAGACGATAATATCGTTATCGTCAGAAAAGGAATCGGTCGGACACGCATTTTAGTTCCATTAGGGATTGCAATCAGTCTCGAACATGCAACGTTAGTAGGAAATGTACAATTTGAAGAAGAACAATTTGCATTGAAGAACGAGTCGATTAAAATCTATAGTAACGATTACGATGAAAATCCACGTCGTTTAAAAATCATTACGAACACATTACTTGGGGATATTGAGGTGATTCGAGCATGATTGAGAAACTTTCTCGACCGATGCTAGCTATTTATGCTTCGATCGCCTCATTTATCGTCATTTTATTTTCATTTTTTACTTATTTTTACGCAAGTAATCAAACTCATTTTTGGCGTACTTTATTAAGTGCCAGAATTTTATACGTACCATTGATCTTTCACTTATTAGCGATTTCTTCAGGTGTCGGTTTGATTGTTTTTTTGATTGTCTCTCTTTTACAAAAAGCACGTTATGGGAAAATCGAAGAACAGTTACGGGCAATTTCTTCCGGTAACTATGAAGCAAAAGTTTTAAATGATTCCTTACCAAGTGCATCTGACGATATATATGTCAAAGAAATTGAAAAAGAAATCACTAAAATCAAAGAAAAAATGATCGAAGTATCAAGTGAACTTCAAATATTGACGAGTCGACCTCAATATGTTGATGGACAAACAAAAGAGGAAATCTTAGAATTAGAAAGACATCGTTTAGCGCGTGAGCTACATGATTCAGTTTCCCAGCAATTATTTGCAGCGATGATGATGATGTCTGCTTTGACAGAACAAGCCGAAAAAAGTGATACGCCTGAAATGTTTCGTAAACAACTAAGAATGGTAGCAGATATCATCAATGCTTCACAATCTGAAATGCGTGCGTTGCTACTACATTTGCGACCAGTCAACCTTGAAGAGAAAAGTTTGAAACAAGGGATTGAGCAATTATTAAAAGAATTAAAAAACAAGATACAAATTGCATTGAAATGGGATATTGAAGATATCACTTTGTCTGATTCGATTGAAGATCATCTCTTTCGGATCGTTCAAGAACTACTTTCAAATACGTTGCGTCATGCAAAAGCAAATGAATTAGAAGTGTATCTGCATAAAATCGATAATAATCTTTTATTACGAGTGATCGATGACGGTACTGGCTTCAATATGAATGAAACAAAAACCGGTAGCTACGGACTAAACAATATCAGAGAACGTGTAGCAGGTATTGGTGGAACAGTAAAAATCATTAGTTTCAAAGGACAAGGGACAAGTGTGGAAATCAAAGTTCCTTTAATAAAGGAGGCGGAAAAATGATAAAAGTATTACTAGTCGATGATCATGAAATGGTACGTTTAGGGGTTTCTTCCTATTTGTCGATCCAAGAAGATATCGAAGTGATCGGAGAAGCAGAAGATGGGCGACAAGGCTACGAAAAAGCCATGGAACTTCGTCCGGACGTGATTCTAATGGATTTAGTCATGGAAGAAATGGACGGGATCGAATCTACAAAAGCAATCCTCAAAGATTGGCCAGAAGCAAAAATCATTATTGT
>Ga0302349_1001250_pt1 | contig 20868 bp, 17 predicted proteins | sample PhyAR1_FD_202176 | JGI IMG/M metagenome (GOLD analysis project Ga0302349, IMG submission 202176) | Leaf surface microbial communities from alfalfa plants in UC Gill Tract Community Farm, Albany, California, United States - DLSL A.R1... | ecosystem: Host-associated > Plants > Phyllosphere >...
GCTGGATCGCCGCGATCCGCGCGAGCGGCAGCTCCGCGAGGCCGTCCACGGCCTCGCGGACGCGCGCCTTCGGATCCTCGATCGGAAGCACCAATCGAACATCGAGGGGCAGGCCGCTGGCGGCCGCGCGCTCGATCGCCGACGGCCACCCGGCCCAGTCGAGATCGACCTCCACGAGGGTGTCGTGGCCGATCGGATCCGTTGGGCCGGTTCCCGGCGCCGTGGACGCGCCCACCGAGAAGCGCACCTCGCCCGCCTCGGCGAGCGCAAGGGCGAGCCCTCGTTCCCGGGGCGAGGAGGAGCCGGCCGTCCCCGCCGCGAGCGCCTCGGCGAGCTCGTCGCCGACCGCGATCGTGACCGATTGCGCCACGGGCCCGTCGAAGAGATAGGGGAACGGATCCGCGAGCGGGCGGCTGTAGGTCTTGAAGGACGCATCGGTCCAGTTGCGCTGATCCTCCATCTCGAACGCGTCGCCCTCGAACGTCACCGTGACGCCCTCGGCCTCCAGCACGCGGATGTCGAAGGCCGGCTGGTGCGGCGAGATGTCGACGGGGAAGTGGGTGCGCGAGCTCAGGCCGGAGGTGTGCGTGATTGTCAGCGGTGCGCCCGAGAGGGCGGCCGGATGCAGCACGACCAAGCCGGTGCGGTTCGTCCAGAACTCCCGATCGGCGTCGACCTCGAAGTCGACGCGCAGGGCGGGGCCGTCGGCCGCGATCGCGAGGAACCCGTCGAACCTCGTGCCGAAGGAGTCCGATCCGAGGGCGATCCGGGCCTCGGAGTCGGACACCGACACCTCGCCGACCGTCCAGGCGGCCGTGTTCCAGTCGCGGTCGCGCACGGCGGCGCGCACGGAGCGCAGCACCTCGTGCCCGCGGAAGCGGATCTGCGCAAGGTCGTCGTCGCGGAGCTCGAGGCTCCACTCGCCGAGCGTGATTTCGCGCACCTGCTCACGAATCCAGGTCATTCTTCCCCCTCAGGAAACTCGCGCCCCATCGCGCGATATGGCTCTATCTTGCCCACCCCGCGTACACAACGACGCAGATTTTGTCCGAACACGTGCGACACGCCGAGGTTTCGGCGCCCGGATCGGAAAATCTGCGTCGTTGTGTACGCGGACGAGGAGGGCTAGAGGTTCGTCATCCCGCCATCGACGGTGAACATGGCGCCCGTCGCGAACGCCGAGTCGTCGCTCGCGAGGAACGTCATGACGCCCGTCAGGTCGTCCGGCGTCGCCGGGCGGCCCATCGGGATCCGGCTGGTGATCGCCGCGCGCTCGACCGGGTTGTTCTTGATGGCCTCGACGAGCGGCGTCTCGACGTACGACGGCACGACCGTGTTCACGCGGATGCCCTGCGTGGCGTACGCCGCGGCGACCGTGCGTCCCATGCCGTGGATGCCGGCCTTCGTCGTGCTGTAGGCGGTGAAGTCGTTGCCCTCTCCCGTGACGCCCGTGGGGCTGCCGGTGAGGATGATCGACCCGCCGCCCGACGCCAGCATCGAACGCACGGCGTGCTTGACCGTCAGGAAGGTGCCCGTGAGGTTGATGTCGACGGTGCGGCGCCAGACGTCGAGGTCGAGGTCGGCGACCTTGGCATCGTGACCGAACAGCTGCACGCCGGCGTTTGCGACGACGACGTTCGGGGCCCAGCCATCGGCCTGGAGCGAGGCGAAGGCCTGCGACACCTGGGTCTCGTCCGAGATGTCCATCGTGACGGCGCGGGCGGCGGATCCGAGCTCGCCGGCGACGCGCTCGGCGGCCGCCGCGTCGCGGTCGGCGATCACGACGCGCGCGCCCTCGGCGGCGAAGCGCCTCGCGACGGCCTCGCCGATTCCGGATCCGGATCCCGTGACGAGCGCGGTCTTTCCTTCGAGGCGCGACATCAGCGCTCGATCTTGTCGAGGTGGAGCATGGCGGCGAGGTTCTTGTCGAGCTCGTCGTCCTGGAAGATCTTCTTCCAGTCGTCCTTGATGATCGTTTCGCGGCCGTACTTCATGGCGATGAGGCACGCGTCCGAGAAGGGGTTGTCGCCGCGGAGACCGTTGGCGAGCGCGACCTGCGTGTGGCCGTACATGATGCTGCGCGCGGCAGCCTCGGGCACGCCCATCGTGTGGATCGCCTCCTGCAGGGCCTCGTTGAGCAGCTCGCCGATCATGCAGGCGACGGTCTCGACGAGGGTCGGCTCGAGCTGCGCGAGCTGCTTGATCGTCACGAAGTGCACGTCGATGACGGGCGCGTAGATCGAGCGCACGGTCTCTTCGACGAGGGTCTTCATGGCGGGGTCGTCGCTCTCGACGGCGGCGATCGCGTCCTGGGGAGCCGCGATGCCGCCGAAGGTGTCGGCCCACTGCTCGGGGGTCTCGCGCTGGAGGAAGATCGACGGATGGCAGGGGTGCGCCACCGCCTGGATGACGTCGTCGCGCGTCGTCAGCAGGCCCGCGTAGGCGGCGGCCGGGTCGAGGGTCAGGCACACGGCGCCGGCCTTCATCTGCGGCACGAGCTCGGCGGTGACGGCGGCGAGCGCCAGGTCCGGCACGGCGAGGACGACGATGTCGGCGTCGGCGACGGCGACCGACGCATCGGTCAGCTCGCGACCGGCCTCGATCGTGCGCTGCTGGCCCGCGGGCGAGTTCTCGACGTAGGCGACCTGGTGCGCGGTCTTCACGAGGTTGTTCGACACGCGCATGCCCATCTTGCCGCCCGCGCCGATGACGGCGATCTTGTACTGCTCGCTCATAGTGTGCTCCTGAGGATCTCGAGGGTCTTGCGGGTCCACGCCCGCTCGGTGGTGATGGTCGTGTCGGCGTCGGTCTGCCACGGTAGCCAGTGCTCGACGATTTCGTTGATGCCGCGCTCTCGCGGCGTCACGGTGCGGAGGAGATGGTCGTAATCGTGCAGGCCCTCGCCCATCGGGGCGCCGCTGTAGGTGAAGCCCACCCAGCCGGCCTGGCGCGCGAACGCGAAGTCCTTTACGTGCACGTTCTTGACGTACGGCGAGGTCTCCTCGACGCACTCGCGGGGGCTCTCGAGCTGCGCGACGACGTTCGCCGGATCCAGGCAGATCCCGATCGCGTCGCTGCCCACCTCGTCGATGATGCCCGTCAGCGTGCGGGTGGGCACCTGCTCGTAGGTCTCGAGCGCCAGCTCGACGCCGGCGGCCTCGAAGGATCCGGAGACTCGGCGGAGGAGCCCGGCGGCGTCCTCGGCCTGATCGCGCAGCACCATCCCGCGGATCAGTCGGGCGTCGAAGATCTCGGCCAGGTCGAGGAACCGGAGGAGATGTTCGGGCTCGATGCCCTTCGTGCCGAGCTCGATCGCGAGCCCGAGCCCGCGCGCGACGGCGGCGGCCTCCCGGAGCTGGGCATCCGTCATCTCGAGCAGCGGTGCGTAGTCGCAGATCTGGAACAGCTCGACGCCCTGGGCCCTCGTGTCCTCGAAGGCGCCCGTCAGCGAGAGCCCCTCGGCGTGCTGCCAGAAGTAGGCGTAGGTGCCGAGTCCGATCATGCGCTCGCCCCCGCCTCGTCGATGACGGTCATGAGCGCGTCCGGATCGTGAGCGAAGCGCCCGAGGAACACGCCGTCGACGGCATCGCCGAGGCGCGTGAGCAGGCCGGGGCCCGCGGCGCCACCATAGATCACGGCGGATCCGGGCCGCCCCGCGAGCGCCTCACGCAGCGCGCCGGCGACGATGCGCACGTGCTCCTCGCCCGCGGGCTCGGGCGCCCCGATCGCCCAGACGGGCTCGTAGGCGACGATGACGGATCCCTCGGGCGCGCCCGCGAGCGCGGTGCGCAGCTGCGCGACCGACGCCCGGGCGGCGTCCTCGGGATCCTGCCGCTCGGTCTCGCCGATGCACAGCAGGGGCTCGAGGCCCGCGCCGAGGCTGACGGCGGTCTTCCGCGCGACGACCTCGTCGGTCTCGGCGAAGAGGCGGCGGCGCTCGGCGTGGCCGATCTCGGCGAGCCGGGCGCCCACCTCGGCGAGCTCGTAGGCCGACACCTCGCCCGTGAACGCGCCCTCGGCCTCGGCGGCGACGTCTTGCCCGCCGACGCGCACGGGGGTGTCGCGGAACGCCGCGACCGCCGCGGGGACCTGCAGGAACGTCGGCGTGACGAAGACCTCGACGGATCCGCTCGTCACGGCATCGTGCGCGGCCACCCGGGAGGCGACCTGCGCGAACCACTCGGTCGCCCACGCATGCCCGAAGTACATCTTCAGGCTGATGCCGACGATGCGTCGCGTCATCAGCAGCTGCCGGTGGTCTCGTACTCGGTGAGCACGGCGACCTTGTCGGCGCTCGCCGAGGTCTCGTCGAAACGGTACGTGAGCCACTCGCGCACGAGGCGGCGGGCGAGCTCGATGCCGATGACGCGCTGACCCATGCACAGCACCTGGGCGTTGTTGGAGAGGACGGCGCGCTCGACCGAGAAGCTGTCGTGCGCCGTGACGGCGCGGATCCCGGCGACCTTGTTCGCGGAGATCGCGACGCCGAGGCCCGTGCCGCAGAAGATCAGGGCGCGGTCGGCCTCGCCGCGCGCGACGCGCTCGGCCGCCTCGATCGCGACCTTCGGGTAGGGCGTGTGGCCGTCGGCGCTCACGCCCACGTCGACGACGCTCGCGACGCCGTCGTTGGCCTCGAGATCCTTCTTCAGGATCTCCTTGTAGTCGAATCCGGCGTCGTCCGAGCCGATGACGATGCGAAGCTGGTCGGTCATGATCGTGCCTTTCACTGGGTGAGCTGGAGGAGAGCCTGCGCGAGCAGGGCGAGCGAGTGGGCCCCGGGATCCGGGATGCCGAGCGCCTTCTCGTGGTGCGCGCGGGCCCGGCCCATCTGGGGGAGAAGGTCGGCGGTCGCCGCCGCGGCCGCGGTCGCGGCGTCGGCGGCCTCGCGCCACGCGTCGGCGATGCCCGCGCCGTCCGCGGCCCGGGCCGCGAAGGTCTCGACGAGCGGGTTCAGCGCGTCGACGAGGGTCTTGTCGCCGACGACGGCACCGAAACCGGCGACGCGGGTCTTCGCGGCCTCGAGGCCCGCCGCGATGGCGTCGGGAGAGGGCGCGCCCTCGTCGCCGAGGTGTCCCGCGATCGTGTCGAGGATCGCTCCCCAGATCGCGCCGGAGGTGCCGCCGGCGCGGTCGGACCAGGCGTCCGCGGCCCGCGCGAGCGTCGTCGCGGCTCCCGCGCCGCGCTCCGCCGCATCGCGCGCCGCCGCCTGGGCGGCGTGGATCCCGCGCTGCATGCCGATGCCGTGGTCGCCGTCGCCCGCGATCGCGTCGAGGCGGCCCAGCTCGTCGACGTTCTCGTCGATCGTGGCGCGCCAGAGGTCGAAGGCCGCCGCGATCGTGCGGGCGACCTCGCGCGAGGAGTCGTCGGCGTCGCCGATCGCGTCCTCGCTCTCCTCGTCGCTCGTCTCGACGCGGACGAGGTGTGAGGTGTCGACGGACCCCCGGCGGTAGGCGGGCGTGTCGACGCCGGTCTCCCACAGCTCTTCGAGCTCGTCGTCGAGCCACAGCAGCGTCAGCGAGGTGCCGGCCATGTCGAAGCTCGTGCAGTACTCGCCGACGTGCGGGTCGACCGCGACGATGCCCGCCTCGTCGAGCAGGCGCGCGATGCGCCGGTAGACGACGAACATCTCCTCGTACTTGAGGGATCCGAGGCCGTTGAGCACCGGCACGACGCGCGCGCCCCGCACCTCCTCGACGTCGCCGGGCACCTCCTCGAGGAGGCGCGTCACGAGCAGCTCGGCGAGGCCGTCGGCGGTGGGGATCTCGGTGTCGCCGAGGCCCGGCTCGCCGTGGATCCCCAGGCCGAGCGCCATGTGGCCGGGCACGACCTCGAAGAGGGGCTCCTCGGCGCCGGGCAGCGAGCAGCCCGAGAACGCGACGCCGAAGGAGCGCGTGCGGTCGTTGGCGCGGCGCGCGAGCCGGGTGACCTCCTCGAGGTCCGCCCCGCGTTCGGCGGCCGCTCCCGCGATGCGGAACACCGTGAGGTCGCCCGCGATGCCGCGCCGCTTGTGGATCTCGCTCTTGTCGGCGGAGGCGACGTCGTCGGTGACCGTCACGGTCTCGCAGGGGATGCCCGCGGCGCGGAGCTGCTCCTGCGCCGCGTCGAAGTTCAGCACGTCGCCGGCATAGTTGCCGTAGCTGAGCAGGACGCCGCCGCCGTTCTCGGCGGCCCTGGCCACCGAGAGGACCTGCTGCGTCGAGGGCGAGGCGAAGAGGTTGCCCATCGCCGCGCCGTGGGCGAGCCCCGGCCCCACGAGCCCGCCGAACGCGGGGTAGTGCCCGGATCCGCCGCCGATGACGAACGCGACCTGACCCTCGGGCGTCGCGGTCGCGCGGGCCACGCCGCCGGACACGCGGCGCACGTAGCGTCCGTTGGCCGCGACGAAGCCGTCGATCATCTCGTCGGCGAAATCGGCGGGGTCATTCCACAGGCGGGTCATCGTCGAACCTTTCGTGAGTACGGACGTACGCCTAGTTTGGCAAACCGGTTGACCAATTGCAAATGGCGCACAGTATGATCGACATCATGCCAGCAGACTCCACCGGAGGATCCGACGCCATCGCCGAGGCGCTCGGCTCTCTGCCCTCGGGAACGCCCGTCAGCGAGGTCGCCCGTCGGCTCCTCGACCTGTTCACGAGCGGCGATATCGCGCCGGGCACGCGGCTGCCCGCGGAGCGCCAGCTGGCCGCGTCCCTCAGCGTCGGCCGCTCGGCCGTGCGCGAGGCGCTCGCCGCGCTCGAGATGCTCGGCATCGTCGACGTGCGCCCCGGATCCGGAACCTATCTGCGCGGCGAGGCCAGCGCGCTGCTGCCGCAGACCCTGCGCTGGGGGCTGCTGATCGGCGAGCGCAACACCGCGGAGCTCATCGAGCTGCGCTCCGGGCTGGAGATCTACGTCGCGCGCATCGCGGCGACGCACGCCTCGGCCGAGGCTCGCGAGACGATCGCGCGGCACCTCGACGAGATGCGCGCGGCGGGCGACGACCTGCAGGCGTTTGCGAAGGCGGATTTCGCGTTCCACCTCGCGCTCGCCGATGCCGCCGGCAACGGCACCCTGCGCGACCTCCTGCACGTGGTGCGCTCGCTCCTGCAGGTGTACTCCGACCGCGCCGTGCACACCCGCGAGCAGGCCGAGCTGGCGCTCGCCGAGCACGAGGCCGTCGCCCGCGCCCTCGATGCCAACGACGCCGATGCCGCGGCATCCGCGATGGCCGTGCACATGGTCACGGCGGGCGAGCGCCTCGCGGAATCGGCGCGCTGAGGCCCGACGCCGGCCCGTTCCGCGGAGCCGAGCCGCAACTGCGGATGATGCCGGCGATCGGATCCGCAGATCCGGCTCAGCCCCGCAGCTGCGGCCCGCGCCTCACGCGTCGATTGTGATGTACTGCTCCTCGAGGAACTCGAGGATGCCCTCCGCCGATCCCTCGCGGCCGAGGCCCGACTGCTTCATGCCGCCGAACGGGGCGGCCGGGTCGCTCGCGACGCCGCGGTTGACCGCGACCATGCCCGCCTCGATGCGCTGGGCGACGGCGATGGCCTCGCGCTCCTCGCCGAAGACGTACGCCATGAGGCCGAACTCGGTGTCGTTGGCCATCCGCACGGCCTCGTCGGCCGAATCGACGCGCACGATCGTCGTCACGGGCCCGAAGATCTCGGTCTCGGTGATCTCGGATCCGTGGGTGACCCCGGTGAGCAGCGTCGCGGGATAAAAGGCGCCGTTGGTCGCCAGGGTGGCGCCGCCGAGCTGCGCCGATGCGCCGCCGTCGAGCGCGCGCTCGACGAGCCCGGCGACCTTGTCGCGCTCCTTGAGCGAGACGAGGGCGCCGAGGTCGTTGGCGCGGTCGGTGCCCGGGCCGATCTTGACGCCCGCGAGGCGCTGCCGGTACGCGGCGACGAACTCGTCGTGGATGTCGGTGTGCACGTAGAAGCGGTTCGCGGCGGTGCACGCGGATCCGCCGTTGCGCATCTTCGCGGCGAAGGATCCCTCGACCGCCTGCGCGAGGTCGGCGCCCGGGAGGACGATCAGCGGGGCGTTGCCGCCGAGCTCCATCGAGCAGCTGATGACGCGGTCCGCGGCGGTACGCAGCAGCTCGCGCCCGACGGGCGTGGATCCCGTGAACGAGAGTTTACGGACGGCGGGTTGGGCGAGCATCGCCCGCGTCGCGGATCCTGCGTCGAGCGGCGTGACGAGGTTCACGACGCCCGCGGGAAGGCCCGCCCGCTCGAGCGCATCGACGATATAGGCCGCCGTGAGCGGCGTCTCGAGCGCGGGCTTCAGCACGGTCGTGCACCCGGCCGCGAGCGCGGGCGCCAGCTTGCGCGTGGCCATGGCGGCGGGGAAGTTCCACGGCGTGATGAGCACCGAGACCCCGATGGGCTGGTGTGTGACGATGATGCGTTTGTCGCCGGCGGGCGAGAGGCGGTAGTCGCCCGGGATGCGCACGGCCTCCTCGGAGAACCAGCGGAAGAACTCGGTGGCGTAGCGCGCCTCGCCGATGGCATCGGCCCACGACTTGCCGTTCTCCCGCACGATCGTCTCCGCGAGCGCCTCGACCTCGTCGGTGAGGATCTCGAAGGCGCGCCGCAGGATCTCGGCGCGCTCGCGCGGGGCGGTCGCGCGCCACTCGGGGAGCGCGCGCTCCGCCGCCGTGACGGCCGCGACGCAGTCGTCCTCGCTCGCGGCGGCGAAGCGCGCGATCTCCTGGCCCGTGGCGGGATCCGCGACCGCGAAGTCGCCGTCGCCGTCTCGCCAGGCCCCGTCGATGTACAGCTGAGTGCGAAAGTCCATGCCTCCAGCCTGGCACGCCCGGGGCGCACGGGCGCGGGTTCCGCTCAGTCGAATGCCCGCTACTCCACGAGCCCCACGCGCCGGGCGGTGGCCACCGCGTCGGCCCAGCTCGAGACGCCGAGCTTGCGGTAGATCGAGCGCAGCTGTGTCTTGATCGTGTTGGGCGAGACGTGCAACCGTGCGGCGAGGTCGCGGGTCGAGTCCGCGACGACGAGCGCCCGGAGCACGGTGCGCTCCCGATCGCTGAGCGCGAGCGTCGAGCTCGTGGCGCGCTGCAGCTCGTCGCGCATGTGCGCCAGCTCCCGCACGAAGCGGGATCCGGCGGGATCGAGCGCGAGACCGCCCGCCTCCGCGATCGTGGTGTTGAGCGCGCCCATTCCCTGCGCGGCGAACGGGAGGAGCGGGCGCGATCGGGCCGCGGCGACGATCGCGACCTGCAGGTGCTGGCGGCCCACGTCCAGCGAGGATTCGGATCCGATCGCGTGGTAGGCGAGGAAGAGCACGATGTGCGACCACACCGCGAGCACGCCGGATCCGTGCGGCTCGGCGGCGGAGGCGAGCGATGCGATCGCGCGCTCCGGTTCCCCGCCGCGCAGGTGCGTGCGCGCGCGGAGCAGATCGACGGGCACGAGCCGGGCCGCCGCCTCGGGGATCCGCGAGATCGCCTCGAAGGCGGCCTCATAGCGCCCGTCGCCCGCGAGGGCCTCCGCGCGGGCCCACGCGAGGATCACGCGCTGGTTGAGGGCGGGCGCCGCCGCGCCGTTCTCCTGTTCGAACAGATCGATGCTCCGCAGCGCGAGCTCGGACGTGCCGAGGAGGCCGTGCGCGATGGTGCGGAGCACGAGGGAAACGTGCGCCATCACCCGGGGGTCGTCGATCGAATCGGGACCGGCGAGCGCGTCCCGCATGGCGGTCGGGTCGACGGCGTACAGCGCGTTGGCGAGGGCGACGACGTCGCGCATGGGACGCGACAGCGCCTGTGCGCCGACGAGGTTGTCGAGCCGGGCCTGGAAACCCGACGTCATCGGCACGCCCTCGGGCGCGGTGAAGAGCATCAGCTCGTGCGCGAAACGGGCGAATCGCTCGTGGCCGGCGGCGTGAGCGAGGGACGCCGCCGCGGAGAGGCGCGCGGCCGACACGTCGCTGCGCGAGGCATCGAGCGCGCTGAGGCCGGCCTGTAGGAGCATGTTCGCGCGGATGGTGCTCGCTGCGGGGCCGTCGGCGATGTCGGAGGTGTTCGCGATCTCCTCGTGCAGATCGAGCGCCTCGTGTGCCCGCCCCTCGAGCCGGAGCAGTACCCCGCGCAGCAGGGCGGCGACGATGCCGACCTCGCCGGGCTGCTCGCCGACCTCGTCGAGCAGCGCGCGGGCGGCGTGCCGGTCGGCCGTGGGCACGCATCCGCTGTGGCCCGCGCTCGTGACCGATACCAGGGCGCGCGCGAGCGCGACGCGGAGGGCGGGAGCGGGGTCGCGCTGCACGGCCTGCTCGAGCCACGGGCGCGCGAGGGAGACGTCGACCTCGCCGAGCTGCCACCAGTAGCGGGTGAGCATGCGGGCGCGCGGGCCCGGCAGCTCGGCGACGACGGCCCAGCCGTCGCCGGCGTGGCCCGCGTCGAGCAGCTTCGCGGCGAGATCGGCGATCGCCTCGTCGACGTCGTCGAGCCGGGCCTCGCGCGTGATGCGCTCGACGACGGCGGCGCGGATCGCGGGGCGCAGCTCGATGCGGTCGCGCTCGACGTCCTCGATGAAGAAGCCCGATTGCATGATGTTGTCGAGCGCGGCGCGCACGACCTCGTCGCGGCCCCACACCGCGAGCAGCGTGCGTCGCGGCATCGGGCCGATCCGCGCCGTGACGAGCACCGCGTGCCAGCCGTTGGGGCGGAAGACCCCGGCGGCGGCGGATCCGGCGAAATGGGCGGCCTGTTCGTGACAGCCGGCGCGTACGGCCTCGTCGTCGAGGGATCCGCGGGCCGCCGCCGCGCGCAGCACGGCGTCGACGAAGCCCGCGTGGGTGCCCACGCGGTCGAGGAGGGCGGTCGCCTCGTCCCAGCTGAGGCTGAGGCCAAGCTGGTCGGCGCGGTCGAGCACCTCGTCCGCGGTGAAACCGAACATCGCGCCGGAGAAGACGCGTTCGGGGCGGAGCCCGGCATCGAGGAGCTCCGGCGGCCACTGCGTGCTCGACACGGCGATGAGCGTGGAGTTCGGCCAGCGTCGCCGCACTGCGAGGGTCGCCGTGGCGTGGTCGGTGCGCATACCCTCGATCTCGAGCAGGACGACGTCGGCCTCGGGAGCGTTCTCGGGCACCTCGAGCCGGTTGGACGACCACACTACGAGGCGCTGCTCGGTGTCGGCCAGCCATTCGCGCACGCTCGAGGCCACGCCGCTCTTGTGCTGCGCGGTGACGAGCACGGTCGCGCCCGGCATCACCCGTCGCCACAGCGCGACGAGACGAGGCCGAGACAGTCGGTCTGCGGAGCTCATGCGTCCATCGTCTCACGCGGGGTGATGCTGTGTGATTCGAGGGTGAGCGAGGGGTGAAAGGGGTGAGAAGGTGCGGATACGCGACAATCTTCGACGTAGTCTCGAAATGTCGGTGATCGCGGGTGACGCGACACCGGTAGCCGAAAGGTTCGGGGCCCGGGAAGCGGTCGGGGGAGCGCTGCCCGGGCTTTCCCATGCCCGCGGGGGTGCGTCGCCCGCGTCGCCCGCGCCGCGGGCCCGGGCTAGACCAGCCCGTGCCTCGCGAAGGCGGTCCAGATCCCGTCCGCATCGACCGAGCTCGTTTCCTCGTCGGCGGCCGCGAGGGCGTCCGGCGTCGCATTGCCCATCGCGATGCCGGTTCCCGCGGCCCTCAGCATCTCGAGGTCGTTGTTGTTGTCGCCGATCGCGATCGCGTCGGCGACCGCGATTCCGAGCCGGTCGAGGAGCAGCAGGAGGGTGGATCCCTTCGTCACGCCGGAGGGCGAGACCTCACCGCCGGCCGTGCCGAGCCCGGGCATCGTGCCCGTGATGACGTGGAAGCGCTCGCCGAGGCGCGCACTGACCGCCGCATAGGCGCCGGCGTCGTCGCTCGAGAAGACCGACTTCGCGATCCCCGTCACCGGCGGATCCTCCGTCACCGTGATGTGGTCGAGGAGGGCCGTGCGCGTGGCATCCGACAGGCGCCCCTCCGCCTCGAGCGAAGACGCGAGCCGGTCGAAGCCCGCCCGCGTCGCCCACACGTCCTCCCGGCCCTGCAGGATGAAGTCGGCGCCGACGTCGCGATAGCCCGCGATCATCTCGGCCGCATCCTCCGGCGACATGAGGCGTTCGATCGCCCAGCCGCCCTCGCCCCACAGCTCGCCCGTCCACGCGTAGGCGCCGGCGCCCAGGATCGCGCCGTCGAAGCCGATCTCGACGAGGCGCCGCTCGACCTCGGTCGGCGTGCGGCCGGAGGCGAGGAAGACGAGGTGCCCGTTCGCCCGTGCCCCGCGGATCGCCCGCACCGTCGAGTCCGGGATCTCGCCGTCGTGATCGATGATGGTGCCGTCGATATCGAGGAATACGATGCGCCGCGTCATGCTCCCCAGTCTGTCAGGCCCGCGCGCTCGGGGCGCCCTACCGCGCCGCCTTGACGGGCAGCACGAGCGCGAGCCCCACGAGCAGCACGATCATGATTCCGAGCACGCCGAACACGGTGGATCCGGCGATCGCGATGAACGAGGCCCACAGCGCCGAGGACATCCAACTGGCGGCGCGCCCCGTGGTGGCGTAGAGGCCGAAGATCTCGCCCTCGCGGCCCGCGGGGGTGACGCGGGCGAGGAACGAACGGCCGGCGGACTGCGCGGGGCCGACGAACGCGCACAGGATCAGTCCGAAGATCCAGAACACCGGCTTCCCGACGGAGGCGAAGGCGAACACGACCAAGCCCGCGACGATCATGCCGGAGAGGGCGAAGACGATGATCGCCTTCGGGCCGAAGGTGTCGTCCCAGCGGCCGGCGATGATCGTGGACAGGCCGGCGATGAGATTGGCGGCGATGCCGAAGATCACGATGTCGATGAAACCGAAGTCGAAGACCTGGCTGGCGATGACCGCACCGAAGGCGAAGACGCCGGCGAGACCATCGCGGAACACGGCGCTCGAGAGCAGGAACCAGAAGGTGTTGCGGGTGGCGGGGTTGCGATACAGACCCACGACGTCGCGGGCGAGCTGCGCGTAGCTCTGGAAGAAGCCGACCCGGCGCTCCGGCTTGCCGAGCGGGGCGGGCTCCGGCACGGCGAAGAACACCGGCAGGCAGAACCCGATCGCCCATACGGCGCAGCCCACGGCGATGAGGCGGAAGGGAAGGCCGTTCTCCTCCGGCAGCCCGAACCAGTCGCCCACGTAGAACACGACGACCAGGACCAGCGCGACGACGCCGCCGACGTAGCCGAAGCCCCAGCCGAGGCCCGAGACGCGGCCGATGTTCGCGGGCGTCGCGATGCTCACGAGGAGGGCGTTGTAGTTGACCGACGCGATCTCGCCGAGAACGATGCCGAGCGAGATCATCGCGACGGCGAACCAGAAGTATCGCGGTCCCGGCTCCGCGAACCACAGCGCGAGCATGGCGAGCACCGTGCCGGCCGTGCCGATGCCGAGCCACAGCTTCTGCCGGCCGTGCGCGTCGGCCTGCTGGCCGAGCACCGGCGCAAGTCCGAGGATCAGGAGCCCCGCGACGGTGGATCCCCAGCCCAGCCCGCTCGCCAGTTCCGCGAGGGTGGCGACCTTCGCGGGGTGGTCGTCGTCGAGCGCGGCGACTCCCGGCGGCAGGAAGGCCTCGGTGGTGAGGTAGAGCGCCGTGAAGATGAAGGTGACGATGATCGTGTTGAACGGCTGCAGGCCCCAGTCCCACAGCGCCCACGACAGGATCGTCGACTTCTTCGTCGGCGTCGTGCCCAGCGCGCGCTGCAGTCCGAGCACGGGAACGGCCTCGCTGTCGGCCGCCGCGGGCGGCCGGGGAATCTCGCTCATGGCCGCACCCTACCGCGCGCATGTGACTTGTCGTGGTCGATCGGGCAGGATCGTGGGGTGACGATCTACTCCGAACGCGCGCTGAGGCGCGGGCACATCGCCGCGGCGACCTTCTTCTTCACGAACGGCGCCGTGTTCGCCAATCTGGTGCCCCGCTACCCCGAGCTCAAGGAGGCGCTGGGGCTGAGCGCGACCGTGTACGGCGTCGTGCTCGCGATGAACCCCATCGGAGCGATCCTCGCGGGCGTCGCGGCGGGCGTGCTGATCCGCCGCTTCGGCTCGGCCGCCGTCGCCGTCTTCGGCACGCTCGGGCTCGGCGTGGGCGTCACGGCCGCCGCCTGGGCCCCAAATGTGTGGATCCTCGCCTGCGGATTCCTGATCGGCGGATCGCTCGACGCGATCACCGACGTCGCGCAGAACGCGAACGCGCTGCGCGTACAGGCGGCGCGGGGACGATCGATCATCAACTCGATGCACGCCCTCTGGTCGCTCGGGGCCGTGACGGGCGGGGCCATCGCGGCGGGGGCGATCGCGCTCGACATCCCCGTGCGCTGGCACATCCTCGTCTCCTCCCTCGTGCTCGTCGGCGTCGCGTTCTGGGCGCGAACGCAGTCGCTGCCCGGATCCGAGAACGAGTCGGGCGAGGGCGAGCAGGGCGCGGCCAACGCGCGCCCCGCCGGCCGCGTGTCGGCGGCGATCGTGCTGACCCTGACGGCACTCGTGCTCATCGCGATCGGCGGCGGCCTGACCGAGGAGGTCGCCTTCTCGTGGGCGGCCCTCTACCTCGGCGACGAGGTCGGCGCGCCCGCGGCGCTCGCCGCGGCCGGCTTCATCGGACTCGTCGGGGCGCAGTTCATCGGGCGGATCGTGAGCGACAGGCTCGTCGACCGCTTCGGCGAGCGTGCCGTGATCATCTGCTCGGGCCTGTTCATCGCGGGCGGGATCGGCCTCGCGATCGGCGTGCCGACGGTGTGGGGCGCGTGCCTGGGCTTCGCGCTGGCGGGCTTCGGCTGCGCCCCCGCGATTCCCCTCGCGATGCAGCAGGCCGACCGGATCCCGGGGCTGCGCCCCGGCACGGGCCTCACGATCGTGACGTGGCTGATGCGGCTTGCCTTCCTCGTCGCGCCGCCGCTCGTCGGATCCATCGCCGACGCGACGAGCATCCGGGTGGGGCTCGCGGTGTCGCTCACGGGTGGACTGCTCGTCCTGGCCCTCGCGTTCGTGATGCCGCGTAGGGTGGCCGCATGAAGATTCTGGTGCCCGAGACCATCGACGTGCCCGGTGAGCTCCACCCCCTCGTGCACGTGGAACGCTACGACCCGCGCGCCCCGATCCCGGTCGAGCACCGCGACGCCGAGGCGATCGTGACCTGGGGCAACGGGCCCGCGAACCTCGCGACGATCCCGGAGCTGTCGAAGCTCCGGTGGCTTCAGGCGCTCAGCGCGGGCGTCGATCACGTGCTGAGCCTCGACGTGCCGGACGGCGTGATCGTGACCAGCGGATCCGGGCTGCACGACCGCACGGTCGCGGAGCACGCGACGGCGCTCGCGCTCACGCTGCTGCGCCGCGTGCCGGAGGCCGCCGCGGCGCAGCGGCGCCGCGAATGGTCGAGCGAGCTCGGCGGGGTGCAGCCGCTGCGGCCCGAGGACCGCGTCACGAGCTTCATCGGGGCGGAGGTGCTGATCTGGGGATTCGGTAACATCGGGCAGCACCTCGCGGGAGTGCTGAGCCTGCTCGGCGCCCGCGTCACGGGCGTCGCCCGCAGCGCGGGTGAGCGCGCCGGCTTCCCCGTGATCGCCGAGCACGACGTCGACGAGGCGCTCGCACGCACCGACGTGCTCATCATGGTCCTGCCGTCGACCGACGAGACCCGCCACGCGCTCGACGCCGCGCGGATCGCGCGGCTGCCCCGACACGCCTACGTGATCAACGTCGGCCGCGGATCCACGATCGACGAGGCGGCGCTCGCCGCGGCGCTGCGCTCCGGATCCCTCGCGGGCGCGGCCCTCGACGTGACCGAGATCGAGCCGCTGCCGGCCGAGTCGGAGCTCTGGGACACCCCGAACCTCATCCTCACCCCGCACGCCGCGGGCGGCCGCCCGGATGGTGCCGCGGCGCTGATCCGCGAGAACCTGCGCGCGTTCCTCGCGGGCGAGGAGATGCGCAACGTCATCGACCGCTAACCCCCCGACCGTGTCCCACTTTCGGCGGGAATGGCGGGCGTATTACCGCGTCAACTGGGACACGGGTTCGGGTGTGTCCCACTTGTGGCGGGAATGGCGGGTGCATTACCGCGTCAACTGGGGCATGGGTTGGGGCGTGTCCCACTTGTGGTGGGAATAGCGGGTGCATTACCGCGTCAACTGGGACACGGGTTCGGGTGTGTCCCACTTGTGGCGGGAATGGCGGCCGTATAGCAGCACTAAGTGGGACACGGTGTGGGGCATGTCCCACTTGTGGCGGGAATAGCGGGTGCATTACCGCACCAAGTGGGACACGGGACGCCGAAGGCCCCCGGAGAGATCCGGGGGCCTTCGGGCGTTCAGCTCAGAACTGGCCGTCTACGAGGCGCGGAACGCCCCAGGGGTTGGCGTCCTTCAGCGGCTCCGGGAGGAGGGCCTCGGGAAGGTTCTGGTAGGCGACGGGGCGCAGGAAGCGTTCGATCGCGAGGGATCCCACGCTCGTCGAGCGCACGTCGCTCGTCGCGGGGAAGGGGCCGCCGTGCACCATGGCGTGACCGACCTCGACGCCCGTGGGCCAGCCGTTCGCGAGGATGCGTCCGGCCTTGCGCTCGATCACGGGGAGCAGCTCCCGCACCGCCTCGATGTCCGAGTCGGCCATCTGCAGGGTCGCGGTCAGCTGGCCCTCGAGGCGAGCGGCCGCGGCGGGCAGCTCCGACACGTCGTCGTAGCGGACGATGAGCGAGGCGGCTCCGAAGATCTCCTCGTGCAGCACGGCGTTCGACACGAACCTCTCGAGCGACGCGTCGTGGATTACGGGGCCGGGGGCGTTGGGGCCCTCACCCTCGGAGCCGCGGGCGAGGACGTCCGCGTTCTCGTCGCGGGTCGCGGCGCCCTCGCGCCACGCGCCGGCGATCGAGGGCGAAAGCATCGTCTGGCCGATCGAGGCGTTGATCTGCTCGACCACGGCGGCGACGAACGCGTCGCCCTTCTCGCCGGCGGGCACGAAGACGGTGCCGGGCTGCGTGCACAGCTGGCCGCTGGATCCGGTCGCGCTCGTGACGTATCCCGATGCGAGAGCCGCGAGGTCGCCCTCGAGGGCGCCCGGGAAGATGAAGACCGGGTTCACGGAGCTCATCTCGGCGTAGACGGGGATCGGCACGGGCCGGCCCTGCGCGGCCTGCACGAGCGAGATGCCGCCCGAACGGGATCCGGTGAAACCGACCGCCTGGATCGCGGGATCCGTGACGAGCGCCTGGCCGACGGTGCGGCCCGGGCCGTAGATCGCCGAGAACACGCCGGGGTGCAGCTCGTGCTTCGCGACGGCGCGGGTGATGGCGCCCGCGACGATCTCACTCGTTCCGGGGTGCGAGCTGTGCGCCTTGAAGACGACGGGGCACCCGGCCGCGAGCGCCGAGGCGGTGTCGCCGCCTGCGGTCGAGAACGCGAGCGGGAAGTTCGAGGCGCCGAAGACGGCGACCGGGCCGAGCGGAACCTTGCGCTGGCGGATGTCGAGGCGCGGCAGCGGTGTGCGCTCAGGCTGCGCCGGATCCACGCGGGCTCCGCGGAACAGGCCCGTGCGGACGACGCCCGCGAACATGCGCAGCTGGCCGGAGGTGCGGGCGACCTCGCCCGTGAGGCGCGCCACCGGAAGGCCGGTCTCGCGCGTCGCGCGGTCGATGATTTCGTCGCGCACGGCCTCGATCTCGTCGGCGACGGAATCGAGGAACGACGCGTGCGTCTCGGGGTCGAGCGCCGAGAACGAGGTGAAGGCCTCCTCGGCGGCGGCGGTCGCCTCGCGCAGCTGGTCGACGTCGATCTGCGAGTAGCCCGGCTCGAGCTGCTCGCCCGTCGCGGGGGCGATCGCGTGGATGGGAGCGCCGGTGCCCGCAACCGTGCGGCCGGCGATCAGGGAGTGTCCGGTGAGTTCGGTCATGTGACTAATCCTCTCGCGGTTTTACAGGGCGGGGCTCACGCCGGCGGACCGGATCAGGTCCGTCAGCTCGGCGAGATCCTTCTCGCCGAGGTTCTCGAGGGGGGCGCGCACGCCGCCCACGGGGCGGCCGACGGCTTGCAGGCCGGCCTTGACGATCGAGACGCCGTATCCGTTGCCGCGGTCGCGGATGTCGAGGTAGGGCAGCACGAAGCGGGCGAGCTTCTCGGTCACGGCCGCGCGGTCCTGGCGGCGCACGTCGCCGTAGAACTCGAGCGCGAACTCCGGCACGAAGTTGAACATGGCCGAGGAGTAGGTGCTCATGCCCATCTGCAGCAGCGGCAGGGCGAAGGTCTCGGCCGTGGGCAGGCCACCCAGGTAGAAGAGTCGGTCGCCGTTCAGCGTCGTCACCTTCGCGAGGTGCTCGATGTTGCCGAGCGCGTCCTTGAAGCCGATGAAGGTCTCGTGGGCGTCGGCGAGGCGGGCGACGGTTTCGGCGGAGTAGATCGCGTTGGCCCGGTTGTAGACGATGAGCGGCAGCTTCGTGGCCTCGGCGATGGCCGAGACGTGCGCGAAGAGGCCGTCCTGCGTCGCCTCGGTGAGGTACGGGGGCAGCACGAGCAGACCCTCGGCGCCGGCCTCCTCCGCGGCGACCGCGTTCGCGACGGCGTTCTTCGTCCAGCCGCCCGCGGATCCGAGAACCGGGACCTCGGGGCGGGACGCCTCGACGGCGGCGCGCACGACGCGGGCATTTTCCTCGGGCGTGAGGCTGAAGCCCTCGCCGGTGCCACCGGCGGCGAAGAGTCCGCCGACCTCGTAGCTGGCCTGCCACGACACATGCTCGCGGTAAGCGGCCTCGTCGAACTCGCCATCGGCGTCGAAGGCGGTCACGGGGAAGGAGAGCAGGCCGTCCTTGAGGTGAGCGGCGAGCTCGGAGGGGGTGAAGTTCGTCATGATTCCACGCTAGGTCGAGATAGATACCCAAACAACCTAAAGAATGGATCACACGATGCCGATAGGGTATGAGTCATGTTGACGCTGGTGCAGGTCGAGTGTTTCGTGGCCGTCGCGGAAGAAGGGCATTTCGGGCGCGCCGCCGAGCGCCTCAGCATGAGTCAGCCGCCGCTGAGCAGGCACATTCAGGCCCTCGAACGCGAGATCGGCGCTCAGCTCATCGATCGCTCGCATCGCGCGATCCGCATGACGGCAGCGGGGAGCGCGTTTCTGAGCGAGGCGCGGGATCTGCTGCGGGGAGCGGAATCGGCGGCGAGGATCGCCCGGCGCACGGCGCGGGGGGTTCAGGGCTCCCTGGACCTCGGCTTCACCTCCGCGGTGGGACGCACGGCCTTGCCGTGGGTGCTGAGGCGGCTGCGCGATGGGCTCCCCGACGTCACACCCACGCTGCACGAGATGGTGACGACCCGGCAGATCGACGCCCTCGGCAACGGGACTCTCGATCTGGGCATGGTGCGCCACACGCCCTTCACGACGACCGGGCTGTCGTTCCGCTCGTTCCTGACCGACACGCTCGTGATCGCGGCTCCCCGGCAGTGGGGGCTCGGCGACGGTGGCGGCCCGGTCGAGCTCTCCGCCCTCGACGGGCGCGACCTCGTGATGTACTCGCCCGACATGTCGCAGTACTTCCACGACATGCTCTCGGCCATCTTCATCGCGCGGGGCGTCGCGCCGCGGTATGCGCAGTACGTTGTGCAGATCCACACGATGCTCACGCTCGTCGACGCGGGGCTCGGCGCCGCGCTGGTGCCGGCCTCGACCGCCGTATGGTCGGGGCCGAACACCTCGATCGTGCAGGCCCCCGAGCTCGAGGAGTTCCCGATCGAGTCGTCGCTCGTCTGGCGCACCGGATCCGCGAACCCCGTGCTCGCCCGCGTGCTCGACGCCCTCGCATAGCGGTGCCTGGGGCGCTGCGATTCCTCTGACCATCCGCCCAAGAGCCCTCCGTAACCGGACGGCGACGTGCTCCGCTAACGCTGGAACCCCTCTTGCACGCGACCACCGGCGCGATCGAGCTCGATCGCGATGCGATTCGCGAACTGATCGTGTCGGCCCTCCACCAGAGGCGTCGCCAGTGCGGCCGCGCGATCCGGGCCGAACTCGGCGAGGCGACGAGGGAGGTACTTTCCTGCACCGATCCAGCGGGAGTTCGAGAGGAGTATCAGCTCGGCTGTTTTTTCGTAGAGGAGCGCGGCAAGCACGTGACGTTCGGCGGGGGGCCGTCGCGTCTCGGTAGTCATCGAGTAAATCCGTTATGACGTAGCGGCGGAACGTCGCTTCCGCGGCCTCGATAGTCGGCCCGGCCTCGTATTGGGGCGACCACTTCTGCGTGTACTTCTCGTGCTCGATCGCTCCACGGACAGCAATCCCATCGATCAGCATCTGGACGATCACGGGTCGGAACTGTTCGAACCCGCGGTTCGCCCAGACCTCGAAGCCCTCCTCGCCGAGGAGGAGAAGGTCGATGTCACTGGTCGAAGTCCGTGTCCCGCGGGCTGCTGCCCGCGAGGACGGCGACGCTCGCTCGCGGAAAGTGGCGCGAGAAAGCTCTACCCGATCAGTCCCTGCCCTCGAAGAGCAGCGAGGTGCGCACCGCGCGGGGTGCGACGCGGTAGCGCGGCAGCGCGCCCGGTCCGCAGCTTGCGGTGCCGACGCCCGACTGCAGCAGATCGATCGACACGTGCGTGCGCCCGTCGGCCTCGAGCTCCCAGTTGTGGGTCTTGCGCGCGAGCTCGTCGCGGGAGTACGGCGACACCGTGAGGGCGAAGGGGGCGTCGAGCGCGCGGATCCGGAGCGTCCCGGCCGCGGTCTCGACGCTCGCATCGACGACGCCCTGCCGGGCGCCGGACTCCTGCGGCGTCACGCTGTCGACGACGAGCTCGTCGTCCGCGAGCGACCACCAGCCGGTACGCGCCGCGGCGCGCATGTCTGGGTAGGCCGACATCGGGCCGTCGCCCAGGTA
>Ga0302349_1001252_pt1 | contig 20801 bp, 19 predicted proteins | sample PhyAR1_FD_202176 | JGI IMG/M metagenome (GOLD analysis project Ga0302349, IMG submission 202176) | Leaf surface microbial communities from alfalfa plants in UC Gill Tract Community Farm, Albany, California, United States - DLSL A.R1... | ecosystem: Host-associated > Plants > Phyllosphere >...
GAATACGTTCGAACATGATGCGCCCTTAGTGGGAGTGCTCGGCCGAGCCCTTGCCCAGTTCCGACTTGAGAATGAAGCTGCCGCGGTCGGCCACTACCTGGCCGGCGCTCAAGCCCTGACGAATCTCTGTGCGCTCACCGTCCCGGACCCCGGTGACCACGGGTGTCGCCTGAAAGCCGTCTGCCGTCCGGACGAACACCACGGTGCGATCCTCCACGACATGCACGGCGCCATTGGGCACGCCAAGTACCTTGGCCTGTCGCTCGTCATCGAGCCGCACCGTAACGAACAGACCCGGGCGCCAGGCGCCCGCCGGATTGGCTAGGGTGACGCGCGCGGTCGCCGCCCGGGTCTGTTCGCCCAGCAGATTGCCAACATGCGCCACGGTGCCCTCGGTGCGGCTATCCAGCTCACCCGCGAGTACCTCCACCTTTCGGCCAACGGTGACTCGATCGAGGTCACGCGCAGGAACGGCGAACGTGGCCCAGACGCGGGACAGGTCGGTGAGCGTGAAGAGGTTGCTGGCTTCGTCCACCCGCTCACCCAGGACCAGGTGCTTCTCCACCACCACGCCGTCGAAGGGCGCGCGCAGCTGGTAGCGACTGCCGCCCTGAGCGGAGGCTGCTCCACCCAAGGCCTGTGCTTTTTGACGGGCGTTGCGTACAGCAATCTCGGCTTCCTGCAGTGTCTGCCGCGCCTGCAGTAGATCCTGCTCGGCGCTGATCCGCTCCTGCCAGAGGTTCTGCTCGCGGGCATACAGGGTGCGCGCCAGTTGCAGCCGCTGCTGCGCGGTCGCCAGCTCGCTGCGCACCTCGGAAAGCTGCTCGCTGGCAATGACTGCTAGCACCTGTCCCTTGCGCACCCGGTCTCCAAGATTCGCCTTCACCTCCTCGACGACGCCGGGCGTACGGGACACCACGTGAGCGGTACGATCTTCATCGAAGCGAATCTCGCCCGGAAGACTCAAAGAGGCGCCAACGCTCACCGGCGTGACCACCTGGGTTTCGATGCCGGCTGCTCGAATCTGCTCTGCGCTCAGCTCGACTTCGCCTTCGGCATGCGTCTCTTCGCCGTCGCCATGGGCGCCCTCGTTCGCGTCATGGCCGTCTTTGCCTTCGTCCAGATCAGGGCGAGGCTGGGTCGCCTCAGCCTTGGCATCTGCCGATTTCGTTAGGGGGGCAGCGGGTTCGGGGTGGTCGTGACCGGTACCCGCCTGAATGGTACTGAATGGCAGCCCACCGCCAATTACTGCAATCAGCAGCGGCCGCAGCAGTCTCGGCCTGAATGAAGTCATGGTCATGCAAGAACTCCGCACCCGATTTATTACCGGGATCTGTAGCGTCATGGGGAGGTGAAGAGCGGGCCGTGGAGGCGTTCGAGGCGGGCCCAGGCATTGATCTGCGCACGTTGAGAGAGCAGGTACTGCCCCCTAGCGGCAATGAGGGCGCGCTGGGCTTCCAGCACATCCAGCTGGGCAAAACGTCCCAGCGAGAAGCCGCGAGTTAGGTCATCGACCGTACGCTGGCCCGCCGGCAAAACCCGGTTGCGCAAGTCGTCGACGTCAGCTGATGCACTACGCCAGTCGCGCAGTGCCTGCAGGGTTTCGGCCTGGATCTGCAGCTCGGTCGCTCGCTGTAGATCCCGGGCCTGGTCAGCGCGACTGGACGCGGCGAGCAGGTTGCCCTGGTTGCGATCGAAGAGCGGTAGCGGGAGCGAGAAGCCCACCAGATTGACCCGCTCCCCCTCGAGCTCGTCGTATTGGCTGCCCAGGCTCACCCGCACGTCCGGATAGCGCTGGCTGCGCTGCAGATCGACGTCGGCATCCCCGGCGGCTACCTGCCGCCGCGCCTTGAGCATCGCCGGTGTCTGGCGGATCGCCTGCAGCAGTAGGGCTTCGCCGGGAGGTGCGGGCAGACGATCCAGGTCACCGACCGGCTCACCGAGCTCTGTCACGGAGACACCCAATTGGCGGGCAAGACTCACCCGCGCGTTGTCACGCTGCTGCAGTGCGCGTCTCAGCTCCAGCCGCTGGGTGACCTGTTCTACCTCCGCGCGGGTACCCGATACCGGTGAAATCTTGCCCGCTCGAATTTGCGCCCCTGAGCTGTCCAGGCTGCGCTGTGCCAGTGCCTGCGATTGCTCGGCGAGCCGCACCCCTTCAGCGGCCAGTAACAACTCGTAAAAACTCTGGATGACGTCCGCCCGGAGGGCATAGCGTCGCGCCTCGAGGTCCGCATTGACCACGCCAGCGTTGGCCTCGGCCACCGCCACCCGGGCGGCGCGCTTGCCACCCAGTTCAAAGGGCTGGGTGAGCGTGAGACTGCGCGTCTGACTGGCAGAGCGCGTGTCCTCGACCTCGAAGGCGAGTTCCGGGTTGGGCAGGAGGCCTGCCTGCTGCCGTGCACCTGCGGCCGCGGCGGTCTCCTGGCGGGCCGCCAGGTAGTCGGGATTGTCGCGCAGGGCCTGGGCCAGCGCCTGCTCCAGGGTCAGCGATGAGGCCTGGACCGGTCCGCCGGCGAGCAGCAGACCTAGCCCCAGCGCCAGACCCATCAGGCGCCATGGGGCGGGATATCGACATGGAAGGGATAACGGCACTGCAGCGACTCCTGTGCAGAAGGCGCGACGTTCGAAGAGATCGTCGCGTGATAGCGGAGCCGACTCTAGGGAGCGCCACCTATCGCTCCGGTGACGCCAACATTACAAAGCTGTAAGGAAGTTGCCGCCGTCCAGGTATACCGGCACGCTTGATCGCTTGACTCTCTAGCGGCTACAGGCTTCAGCCTCCGCAACATCCTCGACACGACTGATACAGACGATGCGCTTACTGATAGTGGAAGACGAAGCCCGCGCCGCGGATTATCTGCAGCAAGGCCTCACGGAGAATGGCTATGTGGTTGATCGCGCCGCGACCGGGATTGATGGTCTGCATCTGGCTCTGCAGCAGGATTACGACCTGATCCTGCTGGACATTAATCTGCCGACTATGGACGGTCTGGAGGTCCTGGAATTGCTGCGGCGACGCAAGCAGACCCGCGTGATGCTCCTAACGGGCCAGAGCCGAACCAGCGAGCGCGTCCGAGGACTGGACGCCGGCGCTGACGACTATCTGACCAAGCCGTTCGAGTTTCCGGAGTTGCTCGCCCGCATCCGCGCGTTGCTCAGACGCGGCGAAACGCGAGTGGTCAGTGATACCCTGCACCTGGCCGATCTTGAGCTGCATCCCTTTCGCCATCGTGCGTTTCGCGGGGACCAGCGCATCGACTTGACCAGCAAGGAATTCGCGCTGCTTCACCTGCTCATGCAACGCCAGGGCGAAGTGCTCTCCCGCACCGAGATCATCTCGCGCGTTTGGGACATGAATTTCGACTGTGACACCAATGTGGTGGAAGTCGCCGTTCGACGCTTGCGGATGAAGGTCGATGAGCCCTTCGGGGAGGCGCTTATCCATACAGTACGAGGCGTTGGCTACGTGATGGAGCGCCGTTCATGAGACCCATGAGCCTCGCCCTGCGCCTGGGGATGATCGTCACGAGCGTGGGCTTGCTGCTGGCTATCATCTTGGTCGTTATGGTGTACAGCGTTCTAGAGCGGGAGCTTGATAAGCGTGCTGTTGACCAGCTGCAAGCCAAATTAGGGCAGATCCAGCACAGCCTGGAAGAGCGTCCTGCAAATCCTACCAAAGCGCCTTGGCAGCACGTACTAGCTGACGCTCTGCTCGGCCACGATGAGCTGTCGGTCACCGTGCTTTCGGCGGAAGAGGACACACCCCTGTATGGGCTTGGCTCCCATGCCTATGCCGATGAGCTACGGCCGGGCCGTTGGCCAGACGCCCAGACGTTGGCCTGGCATTCTGATGACGGCCACGATCTATTAACTATCCGGACTAGCCTGACCATCCCATCGCTGCCTCCACTACAGCTACTGCTCAGCCAGGACCGCAGCAGTGATAGATTTTTGTTGGATGCTTTCCTACGTGCAGCCTTGATAAGTCTGCCGATTCTGCTACTGCTGATTGGCGCCGCGGCGTGGTGGACGGGTTATCAGGGCCTTGCGCCGTTACGCCACTTCCGCCGTACTGCCCGTGCGATTACTACCCGGCAGCTGACATTGCGAGTGGATGACACCAATCTGCCTGCAGAAGTAGCTGATCTAGCCATCGCGCTGAACACGATGTTGGAGCGCCTCAATACGGGCGTGCAGCAACTAGACCGCTTTGCAGACGACGTTGCCCATGAATTGCGCGCCCCGCTCGGGATCCTCATAGGTCGAACGCAGATGGTACTTAGCCGGAAGCGTGACGAGGCCACGTATCAAAAGGCCTTGGAGGACTCCCTAGACGAACTGGACCGCTTGAGCCGTATTGTCGCGGACATGCTCCTCCTCGCGCGTCTGGACAGCCACGAACCGCTAACCTCACTGAGCCAAGTGGCCGTCGAGCAAGAGACACTTAAGGTCTGTAGCCTGTTTGAGGCTTATGCCGAAGCGCGCGAAATAGAGCTAGTAGTCAAAGGACAGCTTCAAGTCGAGGGCGACAAGTTGATGATCCAGCGTGCGCTATCGAACCTGCTATCAAACGCTATTCGCCACGCTTATCCAAGAACGGCTGTGATAGTAGAGCTTGGCGCGCAAGAGGAAGGTGGTGGATGGGCAGCTGTGATAAACCAAGGATCTCCCATAGATCCGGATGAGTTATCGAATGTCTTCAATCGCTTTTACCGGGCTGGCGATCAACCTACAGGCGGCAGTGGATTAGGGTTGGCGATCGTCCGCGCGATTATGATTTCTCACCGGGGCCTGGTGCAGGCCGAATCTCATAATGGAATGACGCGCTTCACGCTGACATTTCCTCCAGCAATTACGCCCGTAACCAACTTTGATGAACAAGGCGAAGCGGAAGCGCTTTGTTCCCCCACCAATAGATAGGTGTGAGCACGATGCTGGTCGATATGGCAGCGTAGACATGTCAATAACTAACCCGGAGCTGTTATAGACAGGGCTGCATATGCAGGACTTCCCGACCAGCGTCTTTCTGCAGACGAACTACAACGTCTTCCAATGCAGCAAGCAGCGCGAGGATACTCGGGCAACCTGTTTATTCGTTTTTACGCATATACGAATGTACACATACCCCTGCCCATGAAGCTGCTTATCTCGCCCGAAACGATCGAGGTGCTGAAGCAGACCTTACGGCCTGCCCGAAGGCTGGGTAACCCAGTAACTGCAGTTGTGATTGGCGCGAGGATTTGCCGTGGGACACCTTTCAAACCCTCCCGGTCATCAACGAGGAATGCCAGCTTATTGGCGCAGCAACCTTAGCCCGTTGCCCACTACCAAGAGGCTGGCTCCCATATCGGCGAATACGGCCATCCACATGGTTGCTTGCCCAGTGAAGGTCAGCAGCAAAAAAGCGGCTTTTAGGCCAAGTGCAAGCACGATGTTTTGCAAGAGCACCTGAGCGGTGGCGCGAGAGAGCTTCACAAAGGTTGGAATCTTGCGCAGATCATCGTCCATGAGGGCCACGTCTGCTGTCTCGATGGCCGTGTCGGTGCCCGCAGCCCCCATCGCAAAGCCAATGTCGGCGCGTGCCAATGCCGGGGCATCGTTGATACCGTCTCCTACCATGCCGACCTTACTGGACTGGGCAAGCTGTTCGACTTCGCGCAGCTTGTCGGCCGGTAGCAGGTTACCTTGGGCGCGATCTATTCCGGCCTGAGCAGCAATCGCTTGGGCGGTATGTGGATTATCGCCCGTCAGGATCACGGTCTGGATACCCAGCGCATGCAGCTCGGCTATCGCATTGCGGCTGCTGTCCTTGATGGTGTCGGCGACAGCGAAGATCGCCAGTACATCGTCAGCCCCTACCAGCATCACCACGGTCTTGCCCTCGCTTTCGAGCGCCGTGATGCGCTGTTTCAGGTCCGAGGAGCACCCCCTCAATTCGTCGACCATTCGATGGTTTCCAAGATGATAGGTCTGTCCATCGATCACACCGCGTACGCCCTGGCCAGGCAGCGCGGCAAACTCCCCGACCTCTCGCAGCACCACACCGTCGCCAACGGCGGCTTTCGCGATGGCTTTGGATACCGGATGGTCAGAGCGGCTAGCGAGACTCGCTGCAATGCTGCGACTGCTATCGGTCAAGGCGCTGTTCAAGGAGATAGCGTCGGTCTGCTCGGGTTTGCCGTGGGTGAGCGTGCCGGTCTTGTCCAAGGCTAGCCACCGCAGCTTGCGACCATCCTCCAGATAAACGCCACCCTTGATGAGGATGCCTTGGCGTGCTGCGGCAGCCAGTCCGCTGACGATGGTGACCGGAGTGGAAATGACCAAGGCGCAGGGGCAGGCCACCACCAGCAGAATCAGGGCCCGATAGAGCCAATCCATCCAAGCTGCGCCCAGAAGCAGGGGAGGTAGTACCGCCACGGCAATTGCTAGCACGAAAACGGCAGGCGTATACCAGCGGGCGAATTGATCGACGAAGCGCTGGGTTGGAGCGCGGCTGCCTTGCGCCTCTTCCACCATTTGGATGATGCGTGCCAAGGTGGAGTTGCCGGCCACCGCCGTGACGCGATATTCGAAGGATCCAGACTCGTTGATAGTGCCGGCATAGACCGGATCGCCGGGGGCCTTTTCAACGGGAAGGCTTTCCCCAGTGATCGGCGCTTGGCTCACGGTGGAGCCGCCCTCTAGCAGCACACCATCGAGCGCGATGCGCTCGCCCGGCCGCACCCGCACCCGGCTACCGATAGCGACCTGCTTGGCCTCCACATCGAGCCAAGTACCGTCAGGCTGCTGCACCGTGGCTTGTTCGGGGGCTAGATCGAGTAGGTCCCGGATGGCATTGCGGGCACGATCCAGCGATTTGGCCTCAATGACCTCGGCGAGGGCGAATAACACCATCACCATCGCCGCTTCCGGCCAATGGCCGATCAACATGGCCCCGGTGACGGCAATCGACATTAGGGCGTTCATGTTGAGATTGCGGTTCTTAAGCGCTATCCAGCCCTTTTTGTAAGTGGACAACCCACCCAGGGAGATGGCAATCAACGCCAGTACCAGGACCGACCAATGATTGCCACCTAGATACCAGTACATGCCCTCAGCGGCTATTGCAGCAGCAAGAGAGAAGCCGAGCGGCAGCCACGGCGTCGAGTCGCTATAGGCCCTTGATGGTGGAGTGCGATAATTCTGGGTGTCCAGCTCCTGAGCTTCGAAGCCTAGCGACTGGATCGCATCGAGTACCTTGGCTAGCGCGCTGGCGGTATGACGCACAGTCAATGTGCGCTGCATCAGATTGAAGTCCAGATCAACTACACCAGGAAGAAGGGTGAGCTTTTTCCGAATCAGGGTCTCTTCGGTAGGGCAATCCATCTGGGCTATGCCAAGACGGGTAATCTGCGTGCTCGGGTCGTCTCCCTGACGCACCGCCTGCATACCGACCGCTGACAAGGCTTCTTCCAATGGGGTCAGCGAAGGCAGGTTGTGCCGTACGATCAGCGTGCGCTTCATCAGGTTGAATTCCAAGCCGACAACGCCGGACAAGCCCCCCAGCTTGCGCCGAATGAGCGCTTCCTCTGTGGGGCAGTCCATATTCTGAATAAGGTAGTGAGCTTCCCTAGCCTCGGCCAGGGCGCTGGCCGTCGGTTCGGGCGTAAGAAGAGGGCCTGACGCAGCCGAGCTGCAACCGCACCCCTTTGATCCGCAATCGCTCATGTCAGCCCCCACTTTCACCGTTGAATGGGGAGCATTACAATCCCTATAGTTACTATAGAGTCAAGCACTCAAGGCGGCCGAAGTGGACATGAGGATTGGGGAGCTAGCCCGGCTCACAGGATGCGAAGTTGTGACCATCCGCTACTTCGAGAAGGAAGGGCTGTTGTCGGAGCCAGCACGTAGCGCCGGGAATTACCGGTTGTACAGTAAGGCACACCTTGAGCAATTGCAGTTCGTTCTGCACTGCCGCACGCTGGACATGACGCATGCCGAGATTCGTGCCCTGCAGGGCCTGCGCGAAAACCCAAGGCAGGACTGTAGCGAGGTCAACGCGCTGCTGGATTCCCATCTCCAGCAGGTGGAGGCGCGGATCGTGGCATTACTGCAGCTAAAGCAGCACATGACTGCCTTACGTGAAAGGTGCGGTGGAGCGCGCCCCATCGAGTCCTGCGGTATTCTGCAAGGGCTAGCGGATTGTTCTTTCCATACCCCAGGGCCTATTAGGACTAGTGAGCCTTGAGCCCACATTGGATATATCCGAACTCTGCAGGGAGACACTGAGCAGCAGCATGAGCACCCATTTCAGCTTTCTACTCTGAAGCCCCGTATCCCAACGCTCTGTGCATACCTATTGAGCGCGTCGAGCGACCGAAACACTCTCACCAATTCGCGCCGGGAGCGGAGAGGAAAATGTCGGCTTTCTTTGCTGTAGCGTACCTGTAGCTGCCATCCATGCCCCTCAGGGCCTGGAGTAGCACGCACATCCCAAGCGGCCCCGGCTGCAACTAGGGCGGCCAGGCCCTCAGCGCTAATCGACTGACGCATGACGGTTGCGCTTTGGGACGCAACTGGTGATTGCTGGGCTGGCCGCGCGTTCTGGAGATCAGCCCTGATACGCCGGTGTCCCGGTAACGCTGCACAAGGCAGTGAACCTGCCGTGTTGTCAGCTGCAGCCGCTGGGCAGCGCGGGTAGGCGTGATAAAACCCTCGGTCACCGCCTGGATGACCTTGAGACGATCTACTTCGCGTAGGCTCATCGTGATCCGCTCGTGGGCTGACATCCTGATCGCTCCGTATCGCTAGCAAAGCCGGTAGGCTAGCGACCACAGGTGATCGGGACATTTCTATTTGGCTGGATCGCGACATTACTACTTGGCCGTAACACGCCGTTTCAAGGCTCAGTACAGATGTCGTTGCGCCGGCCAAGTAGAAATGTCAAAACAAGAGGTCAGTCGAACAGACCTGGACTCAGTTTCTGCCGTTGCGCTGGGCTAGCTTGGTTAGCGCCCAGCGATCATTCCATTCGCTCGGGGCTAGATAGAGCGCTGATTGACCCTGGCCGATAAAGCGTCCGCGCTTTCTTTTCGCTCCGAGTAGCGATCAACGAGGTAATCCTCACGGCCACGAACCAGCAAAGTAAACTTCACCAATTCCTCCATCACATCGACCACACGGTCGTAATACGCGGAAGGCTTCATTCGGTCCGCGTCGTCGAACTCTAGATAAGCCTTCGGCACAGACGACTGATTCGGGATGGTCAGCATGCGCATCCACCGCCCGAGAATCCGCATCTGGTTCACCGTGTTGAACGACTGAGAGCCACCGGAAACCTGCATGACGGCGAGTGTCTTGCCCTGCGTGGGCCGTACGGCGCCCAGGGTCAGGGGAATCCAGTCGATTTGCGCCTTGAGTACCGCAGACATGGCGCCGTGACGTTCCGGCGAACACCACACCTGCCCCTCTGACCAGAGCACCAGGTCGCGCAGCTCTTGCACCTTGGGGTGGTCGACCGGTGCGTCATCGGGGAGTGGTAGCCCGGATGGATCAAAGATCACGGTCTCGGCGCCCATGAGCTGGAGCAGACGTGCGGCCTCTTGCGTCAGCAGGCGGCTGAATGAACGCTCCCTGTTCGACCCATAGAGTAGAAGGATTCGTGGCTTGGTATCAGAGGTGTCTGAAAGCCCCAACCTGTTTGTGCTGGGCAGATCCAGCAGCGACAAATCGAGGGCCGGCAAGGTCTCGGCAGATTCCATCTCTAAATCGCTCATCACAGTGCTCCGATCCGATCCAGCGCCTGCTTCAGCTCCGCGCCCTGAAGCGCTACTAGATCCAGCGCGAAGAATGCTGCGAATCGCCTTTTGATGTGCTCAACAGTTGCGTCGAAAGCGGCCTGGATAGCCTCATCGCTGCCTTCTACATCGGAGGGGTCAGATAGTCCCCAGTGGCTCTTAATGGCTGGGCCAAAATACACCGGGCAAGGTTCACCGCCAGCCTTGTCACATACGGTGATGACGATATCGGGGGGAGTGTCGGCGAACACCTCAGATCCCTTGCTGTACAGGCCCGACGTGTCGATGCCCAAGCCTTGCAAAGTGCTTACCGCTCGTGGATTGAGTTTGCCACTCGGGAAGCTTCCCGAACTGATAGCCGTAAAGCCGGCCGGCGCCATCTGGTTGAACAACCCTTCGGAAAGAACGCTGCGGCAGCTATTGGCCGTACACATGAACAGGATCTTCATAAGGTGACTCCTAAGCAGTGATGCTCAAACGCACGGCAAGGGCTGCCAGCGTCGTGAGCAGAATGGGAAAGGTGAGGACACAGCCAACCTTGAAGTAGTAACCCCAGGTAATGCGGATGTTTTTCTGAGCCAAGACATGCAACCACAGCAGCGTTGCCAGACTGCCAATAGGCGTGATCTTCGGGCCCAGGTCGCAGCCAATGACGTTGGCGTACACCATGGCTTCATGCACCAGTCCGGTCACGCCACTGCCCTGGATCGACAAAGCGCCGATCAGCACGCTGGGCATGTTGTTCATGACAGAGGACAGCAGCGCAGCGGTGAAGCCGGTGCCCAACGTGGCAGCCCACAGGCCATGATCGGCAAAGGTGGCAAGCAACGAGCTGAGCCCCTCCGTCAGCCCGGCATTTTTCAACCCATAGATCACTAGGTACATGCCAAGTGAGAACAGCACGACCTGCCAGGGCGCATTTAGCAACACCTTACGTGTCGAGATCACATGACCCTTCGTTGCAATGATCAGCAGCACTAACGCACAGGCGGCGGCAACAGCGCTGATAGGAATGCCAAGCGGCTCAAGAGCGAACAAGCCGACCAGTAGGAGCAACAGCACCCACCAGCCAGCAATAAACGTAGGGCGATCCCTGATCGCCTGCTCTGGTCGGCGTAGCACCTCCGGTGAATACGAAGGTGGCACCTCTTTTCGATAGAACCACCAGAGCATCCCCAGGGTCGCCACTACGCTTACCAGATTCACCGGCCACATGATCGAGGCGTATCGAGCGAACCCTATGTCGAAGAAATCCGCGGAGACGATGTTCACCAGGTTTGAGACAACCAGGGGCAGGCTGGCCGTGTCGGCAATGAACCCAGCGGCCATAACGAAAGCCAGGGTTGCTGCCGGACTGAAGCGCAGCGCAGTCAGCATCGCGATGACGATGGGGGTCAGAATCAAGGCTGCGCCATCGTTGGCAAATAGCGCTGAGACGGCTGCCCCGAGGAGCACCATGAGCACAAACAGGCGCGCACCGCTGCCCTGGCCCCAGCGAGCCACGTGAAGTGCAGCCCACTCGAAAAAGCCCGCCTCATCCAGCAGAAGGCTGATGATGATGACCGCGATGAACGTCGCGGTGGCGTTCCACACGATGTGCCAGACCAATGGAATGTCGCTGAGCATAACCACACCCGTCAGCAAGGCGAGTATCGCTCCAGCCGACGCGCTCCAGCCCACGCCAAGCCCGCGAGGTTGCCAGATCACCAGCACCAGCGTGATGAGAAAAATTGAAATTGCCAACAGCATGTCAGGTCTCCGAAGTCACTTAGCAACAGGAAACCCGGCGTACCGGACGACCTTCCATCGAAGCAAGGCGGCCCTGATCTTCGCCAAGCCAAGAGCGGTTCGCCTCGAGCGTTGCCTGGAGCACTTCCATTGCCCATTGAGGCAGCTCGGGATGAATGCGGTAATAGATCCACTGACCTTGACGGCGATCCTCCAGCAAACCGCAGACGCGGAGTTGAGCCAGGTGGCGAGAGACCTTCGGCTGGCTATCGTCGAGCGCCCAAATCAATTCGCAAACGCATAGCTCGCCCTCAGCGGCGAGCATGAGCATGATCCGGGCTCGGGTTTCGTCACCGAGGCATTTGAAAAAGGTGTGCGGCTGAAGGTACATGGGCAGCCTTTATATCTGTGATTTCGAATATTCGAATTTACAGATGTATTCGAGCCTTTGGAAGGTGCTTATCCGGCCGAAGTGACCGCGAATGCAAAGGCAGGTCTCCCCGGTCGCTCCCTGGGTTGGCAGCCGAGTCCCCTAGTTCTCCACCCTATACCTGCGTATTCCAACACTTTGCGCGTACCGGTTGAGCGCATTCAATGACCGAAACACCCTCACCAATTCGCGCCGGGAGCGGAGAGGAAAATGTCGGCTTTCTTTGCTGTAGCGCACCTGTAGCTGCCATCCGTGCCCTTCAGGGCCTGGACTAGCACGCACATCCCAAGCGGCCCCGGCTGCAACCAGGGCGGCCAGGCCCTCAGCGCTAATCGACTGACGCATGACGGTTACGCTTTGGTAGTGGGCTTTTGTGAAGAGCAGCTAGGAGGTCCTCTGGCATCAACTCTTTTGCTTTTTTCTTCGCCGGCTCTGAGCGTTGGGCTTTAGTAGGCCTTGGATTGCCAGGTACCGAATGAGAGCGCCGATTGTCGCGCTGCTCTTGCATCAGTTGCGCCACTTGCAAGACGTGCCCCAGCCGTTTGTTCTCGACGATAGCGCCTTGGTTGACCTCAGGCAGCTGATCGAGAATGCCGTAAGGCAAGGCAGCGCCTTCCGATCGCACCTCGATCCGGCCGTCCGGGTAGTGATAGATCTCTACGTAGCGGCCAGCCAATGCTCGGGTTTGCGGCGTATCGTGCAGAACATAGAGGCGCTTGTCGTATTGCAGCGTTAGGCTTTTCGACACTCGACGCGGCTCTCGCCACGTCAAGACTAGAGTCAGGTCCTCGTCGTCACGTACTGCGCGGTGGGCATCGAAATCAGAGCGGGCCGGTTTGGCGAAGCGCCGGTTGTAATCAGCCATGAACAACGGCAGATAGGCGTTCGCCGCCTCGACAGTGCTGAGATTTCGTAGTCGCAGCTCCTTGACCAGGCGATCCTGCAGGGTGAGATGGGCACGCTCGACGCGCCCCTTGGCCTGGCTGGAGTTGGCGCAGAAAGTATCGATGTTCAGCTCGAACATGGCCCGAGCGAAATGCGTGTGACCAGCACCGCCCTGGGCATCCTTGCTATTGACCCGGAACACGCTGGCCTTGTCGCTGTAGAGGGCGACAGGCTTGCCATGGTGTTCCAGATAGGCACGGGTGGCCTGGAAGTAGCTGAAGGTCGATTCGCTACGGGTGAACGCCAGGTGCATCAGGCGACTGGTGGCGTCGTCGATGTAGACCAAGAGGGTGCACGCCGGCGCACGATCCTCGAACCAGCGATGATCGCTGCCATCAATCTGGATCAGCTCGCCGAGGCAAGCTCGGCGATTACGTGGCTGGTACACCTTAGGCGGTCGTGCCCGACGCGGCGTCCACAAGCCGGCATCCATCATGATGCGCCGAACCGTTTCCTTGGCTAGACGCAAGCCGTGGCACTCGGCCAGTTTCTCGGCAGCAAGCGTGGGACCGAAATCCTGGTAATGCGTGCGGATCAGGGTGACGGCGCGCCGCTCAAGGCCGGGACGCAACTGGTGATTGCTGGGCTGGCCGCGCTTTCTAGAGATCAGCCCTGATACGCCGGTGTCCCGGTAACGCTGCACCAGGCGGTGAACCTGCCGTGTTGTCAGCTGCAGGCGCTGGGCAGCGCGTGTGGGCGTAAGGAAACCCTCGGTCACCGCCTGGATGACCTTGAGGCGATCGACTTCGCGTAGGCTCATCGTGATCCGCTCGTAGGCTGACATCCTGATCGCTCCGCATCGGCTGCAAAGCCGCTAGGCTAGCTGCCATACGTGATCGGGACATTTCTATCTGGCTGGATCGCGACATTACTATTTGGCCGTAACACCGCCGACTTCCGATAAGTAGCCGTTACGTGAAATCAGGCCCTACACATGAGGCCGCCCCGGCGGCCTTTTTTGGGGGCCCTGGATGCCACAACCCCCGATACTGGATGGCTAGACCCCAGGGATTGGCCGAGGGCGAACCCAACTTGTGCTGCCAGGAGTGGCAACCGGCGCCTGCGCGGCTTGCATCGAGCCGCAGCCGGTACCGAGTTGCATTTTTCAAATTCTCGATAGCGTGCAACGGATCTCTCACAACTCTCGAGGCATTCGGAACATGGCAACACAGAAACACTTCGACGCCGCGGCCGAGCGGCTGCTCGGAAAAAATTCCTACCAGGGCCTACTGGCATCCGGTTATTCGCGCCCGGACTTCTGCCGCGAAGTCGCGCAGCTGGCGTTCATCGGTCACCTACCCGACTCGGCAAGCACACAGGACGATCTCGTGCTGATCCGCCAGGTCGCAGAGCGGCTGTGGAAAGGCGCCGGCGATACTGGATTGGACGAGTAGGGGGCCTGGTAATGGACGACATCAAGAAAGCAGAGAGAAAGCGCTTCGAGGCGGCCACCCAGCAGGCGGACTGGAACGCGGTGGTGCAGGGCAACCCCACCAACACGGTGCCGGTCTGGATCTATTCGGTGAATCCGGAGCACGGCGCCCGGTTGGTCACACAGCTCTCGGTCGAGGGCTACCGCGCCGCGTGTCAGCGTGGTGGGCTGCCATTGCCCAAGGGCATCCAAGCGTGGGACGTGCTGCAATACACCTTGACCAACTACGAGGCGGCCAAGGATCACGCGGCTCGCCTGGCGCTGCACGAAGAGCTCGCGGGCGCCCTGCTGAACTATGCCAGCCACACCAAGACCTGGGGCATGCTTCCCCCGGTAGGCCAGGTGCAGGGCATCCACGTGATGATCGGTGACTGGAACACCCGCAAGGCCGGCCGCGTGTTCAAGCCGGCAGCGGTCGTGGGGCGTGAGCTGCTCAGCCGTCCGGACGTCGTCGCCCTCCTCGACCAACTGATCGCGGCCCATACCGCGAAGCATCCGGGCGAAGGCCCGATCCGGGCCCGCTAGTCACCAACTACCGGCAGATGGCTTCGCACGGCACACCGTCGTGGTCGCCATCGATCCGGCTGTTGCCACAGTGCTGCAGCTGGTACTTCGCCTCCGCACAGCTCGCCATCTGCCTGCAGGCCTTTAGCGGTGTGCAGCTGAAGGATCCCGCGGCGATGGCGCCCTCCGATCCGCCAAACTGAGAAAAGGACGTGGGTCGCTTCGGCGGTACTGCCGCCGGCGGCTCGCCCTCTCCAGCTTGCGCGTCTTGACGCTGATCACGCGCGGCGTGGCGCCACTCCCACGGCGGTACCCGCTCCGCCTCCGGTAGCGCCCACAGGCCACGCTTCTGCGCCTTGGCCTGTGCTTCCAGGTCCAGCAGCGATCGATCCTTCAGGTATTGGCGATAGACCCACGCGGCACCCTGGCGCACCTGCTCGGCATTCACGTCCGTATTGCCCTGGTACACGCGGGCCACCCGCCGGCCGTATCGGTCAGTGTCCTGGACGTCCAGGCGGACAGCCTTCGAAAAGACCATGGCTGCCAAGGATTGCTGGGCGCGGTTGCCGTAGGGCTGTTTGCTCTCCGGGGTGTCGATTTCCGCAAGCCGGACCTTGATCTGTTGCTTGGCGGTGGTGAGGCACGTCAGGGTGTCGCCGTCGTGCACGCCCACCACGCGGCAGTCGATCGTTTCGGCGAAGGAGAGTGTAGGGAGGGTTAACGCAAGGGCTACTGCTAGCTGCCGAAGCATATGAGGTCTCAGATCCGTTTTAAGAGGGGAGGTCCGGTATCACCGGGCGGGCGCTGCCGCGTTTCCGTACTGCCAGCGACGCCGACGCGGGAGTGTAGCGGCGGTGCGGATGACTAGCAGGGTCTATGCGGGGCAGAAGCGGACAGAGGAGCGAAAGGTGGCTATAAGCGGCGGCGGGCTAGCGGCGGTGGCCACCGTCAGTGGCGGTACCGCCGGCGGCCATCTTCTTGCGGTTGGGGCGCTTATACGCGGGGATCTGGCGCTTCAGGCGCAGCTGCCTCACCTTGCTGTAGTGGACCCCGTGCCTCAGGCCGATCGCTCGATCGCTATCGGTGCCCAGATCAGCCAGTAGCGCCTCGCTCAGCGGCTTTTCATCCTGCAGCTTTGGAATGTCGCGCCGTTTGCGTTCGCGGTACACCAGATCGTCAGGAATCCCGAACCGGTGAGCGAGCTCGGCGTCTCGCAACTTGCCCAAGAGCGGCACGGCCGCCGGGGGCAGACTGTACACCCGCGGCGCCCGCTTCGCCGGGGCCAGGCCCTGGCGCAGGCGCATCAGGTAGACCGCGCGCCGGCTGATGCCGAGCCGCCTGGCTACGGTCGCATCGGGTTCCTTTCCAAGGAGGGCGAGGTTCTCCGGGCTCCACCGGAACAGCGTCTCGCGCTGGAAGCCGCCCTGCTTCAGGTCGTAGGGCGCGATGGCCAGCGTCTGCCGCTTGCGCGCCACGGTCATGCGCGACATACCCCACCGGTCGCCCAGGGCGGTATCGCTCTCGGTGCCGAGCAGGGCAATCATCTCATCCGTCCAGATCTTCATCGCAACTCACAGCATTTGCAGCGCCAGCCAGTCTAGCGGCATGGCACCAGGCGGACCACGGCAGGCCTTGCGTTTTCTGGATGGGTGAGAGGGTAGGCCATCACCTGATGGAGACCCGAACATGGTACCGGTTGAACAGCTCAAAGCCGCGGTGGAACAACTTCCGAAGTGGAGCCCGCAGATCACCAGCCGGATAGGCTGGGTCAACTGGCGCCAGGGCTTCCAGATTAAGGCGCTCTGGTACGGGAATTGTTCGCTCCTGTGCTACCTCGATTTCAAGGACAGGGTTGCCCGGGACGATACCTTGGCCACCGCCTTCAAGCGCTTTGCTGCCCCAGACGCCCGGCCGCGAAAGATCGATGGCCATGGCTGGTCCTGCCTCGACTACTCGTTCCCGTCGGACCACTTTGTGTCCATCAATGAGCTGGCGGAGATTGCAGATGCCAAGGGCTATGCGTACACCGTCCTGTACGTCCAGGAATGTGTCGGTGCTCGGCCGGTTTTCGATACGCTGGGCATCCCGCTGGTACCGGGCGAGATGGGTAAGGAGTGGATAGGAGGCGAGTTCATTTCCTACGTCTGTCCCGCCGGCCAGAATCTGTAGTCGTCTGCCACGCCTGCTGCGTTACAGATTCCGGCCAGCGCCGGGCGGTGCGGTACACCAACGCCCGGCGAGCCGTAATCTGTAGTCGTACCCTACGTCACCTGACGACCTGCTGCCGGCCATCCCTGCACCGCGCGGTATCATCACGCCTCAATTCGTGAGGCGTGCGCAATGCTGGTGATCCATCTTGAAAGTGGTCGAGTAATCAACCTCGAGCGCTCGGTGAGTACCGTCAATGGGTACGGTATCTGGGAATACCACCGGAGCCAGAGCTCCAGTATGTGGGTACCCGACTACACCCCCTACCGCCACCTCGCCGTCAAACCGCCGGACCCGGCCATTGGCCAGAAGGTCACTGTGGCTATCTGCAAGCTCGGCGCGCCGGAGGAAGAGTGGAAGCCCTTCAGATCCGGGATCGCGGGATTCGACGGGATCTGAAAGCGGTCGCAGTAGGCGAGTCAGGCTACCCCGGTGAGCCTGCTGCTTAGCCCCTCGCGGCTTGCGTATCTGAAGACCTATGGGACGTTGGTCAGCATCACTCAACGATGCTGACGGAGCTTCCCCATGCAGACCCCCAACACCTCCTCGACTCCGGCTCTGCCGCTACAGCTGTGCGTCCACCGCTATTACTCCAGAGCCGAAGACCCGGCCTTCCAGCAGCTGCTTGTGGTTTGGAACCAGGTGGCGCCGATCCTCGCTGCGGCGCCGGCCGGCACCATTGCCAAAGTCGACAGCGAGTCTCTGTTCGTTGCGCCGTTGAATGGTACTCTGGCGATGTTCCTGTCCGCAGACCTCACCCCAACGGCCGTCGACGGCAACATCTTCCGGCCTGAGGATTTCGACGGCATCGGCGCCGATGAATTTGCCGAACTGCAGAGTGCCTTGGAGCGCTGGATGGCTGCGCCAACGTACGACACGCCCTGCACCCCGTCTCACCTCGCAGACGTGCTCGCCGCTAACTACGGGGAGGCGGAAGCGCCACGTGAATGGCGATGGTCGGGCGAGACCCTATAGGCCTTCAGTAGCAAGGCTTCACGTCTGGCAGTCCACTAGGGCAAGCAAGATTCGCATGCCCTGGAGACACCCCGCGCCAGTCGGTATAGCGGAAGTATCCCAGGCGGTATACTTCCGATCTTGAAGCATCGCCTATGGCTCCACGTCACTCGCGCATTCAGCCAATTCGAGAGCTGCCCTCTCGAAGATGCGGTCAATGAAAATCCCGGCTTCGCGTATCGAGACCCTGCAGCAGCTCGCTGATGTCCTCCAAGCGGCCGGCCACAATGTGCAGCACGCCATCGCGCGTCTCTACCGTTCCATCCACTCGCAGCAGCTGTGACGCCACCAGCTCCCGCCGCTGGCGCTCCGCCAGGGTGCGCCACACCACCACGTTCACCATCCCAAACTCATCCTCCAGTGTCACGAAGGTCACGCCGCTGGCGGTACCCGGCCGCTGTCGGCCGACTACTAGGCCAGCGACCCGGGCCGGCTGGCCGTGGCGCCGCTCCTTCAGCTCCTGCGAGCTCATCAGCCGCCGGGCCGACAGCTCCGGCCGCAGCAGGGTGAGAGGGTGCGGCCCCAGGGTGGTGCCTAGGGAGGCATAGTCCGAATAGAGGTCCTCACCCACGGTTGGCGCAACCAGCTCCTGGATCTCCTCCTCAACCACAGCGCCCTCGGCGAATAGGGGCAGCTGCGGCTCGATCGCGGCCATGGCCCAGCGCGCCTGGAATCGGTGCCCTGCGAGGCCCTTCAAGGCTCCCGCATCCGCCAGGCACTCCCGGGCCTTAGCATCAAGGCCTGCACGTAGGCACAGATCGGTAACATCGCGGAATGGCCGGTGCCGGCGGGCCTGCTCAACGGCGCGCCCGGCTTTCTCGGCCAGGCCTCGCACCATTCGCAATCCCATCCGGATAGCCGGCTGCGAGCTATCGGCGACTGGCTCGAGACTGCAATCCCAGTCGCTGCAGGTCACGTCTACCGGCAGGGTCTGCAACCGATGGCGCCGGGCGTCCTGCAGGATCTGGTCGGGGCTGTAGAAGCCCATGGGGTAGGAGTTGATCAGCGCCGCGGCGAAGGCGGCCGGTTCGTGACATTTGAGCCAGCAGCTGGCGTAGGTCAGCAGGGCGAAGCTGGCCGCATGGGATTCGGGAAAGCCGTAGCTGCCGAACCCCTCGATCTGCCGGAAAATGTCCGCGGCGTACTCGGCCGTGTAGCCGTTAATGAGCATGCGCGAGGTGAGTCGCTCCCGGTGCGGCTCCAGCCCGCCATGGCGCTTCCACGCCGCCATGCTGCGGCGCAGCTGATCGGCCTCGCCAGGGGTGTAGTCGGCGGCCAAGATGGCGAGCTCCATCACCTGTTCCTGGAACAGGGGCACACCCAGGGTCCGGCCGAAGACGCGCTCGAGTTTCGGCGGGTAGCTGATCTCCTCCTGACCGGTCCGCCGGCGCAGGTACGGGTGGACCATGCCACCCTGGATGGGGCCCGGGCGGACGATGGCCACCTCGATCACCAGGTCGTAAAAGGTCTGTGGCTTCAGCCGCGGCAGCATAGCCATCTGGGCACGTGACTCGATCTGGAACACCCCGAGCGTATCGGCCCGGCTAATCATCGCGTAGGTCGGCTTGTCCTCTTGAGGCACGGTAGCCAGGGTCAGCTCCTTACCCCGGTAGCCCCTCACCAGGTCGAAGCACCGGCGCAGGGCGCTGAGCATGCCCAGGGCGAGGATGTCGACCTTGAGCAGGCCCATCGCATCGAGATCGTCCTTGTCCCACTGGATGACGGTGCGTCCTTCCATGGCCGCGTTCTCGACCGGCACCAGGGTATCCAGCGTCTGGTCGGCGATGACGAAACCGCCCGGGTGCTGAGACAGGTGCCGCGGGAAACCGATTAGCTCGCCGGTGAGCACCAGGATCCGGTGAAGGAGGGGGCTATCAGGATCGAAGCCAGACTCGCGGAGGCGCTCCGGCGGCGGCAGATTGTCGGTCCAACGGCCGCAGCAGTCCGCCAGCGCGGTGATCTGGTCTGGGGGTAGGCCGAGGGCCTTGGCCACGTCGCGGACGGCACCCGCAGCGTGGTAGGTGGATACCACCGCGGTGAGGGCGGCGCGCTGGCGCCCATAGCGGCGGAAGATGTACTGGATGACCTCTTCCCGGCGGTCATGCTCGAAGTCGACGTCGATGTCTGGTGGCTCATCGCGCTCGTGGCTGATGAAGCGCTCGAACAGTAGGTTGATCCGGGTCGGATCCAGCTCGGTGATGCCCAGGGCGAAACAGACTGCAGAGTTGGCGGCCGAGCCGCGCCCCTGGCAAAGGATCCCCTGCTGCCGGGCGAAGCGGACGATGTCGTGCACCGTCAGGAAGTAACTCTCATATGCCTTGTCGGCGATCAGCTGCAGCTCCTTTTCGATCTGGGCACGTAGTCGAGCCGATAGGCCTTCGGGCCAGCGCCAGGCGCAACCCTCCTCGGTGAGAACACGCAACCAGCTGGTGGCGGTGTGTCCTTCCGGTACCACCTCACTAGGGTATTGGTAACGGAGCTCCGCCAGGCTGAAGGTGCAGCGCTCTGCAATACGTAGGGTCTCCTCCAGCAGCTCGGGCGGATAGCACCGCGCCAAGGCCTCACGGGTCCGTAGGTGGCGCTCGCCATTCGGGAAGAGCAGCTGGCCGGCTTCCGCCACCTGGACGTGATGACGGATGGCGGTGATCGTGTCCTGCAGGGCCCGGCGCCCGCGGCAGTGCATGTGCACGTCACCGGTAGCCACCAGCCCTACGCCCAAGGCCGCACCCAGCCCCTGCAGCTGCTGCAGCCGTACCTGGTC
>Ga0302349_1001256_pt1 | contig 20760 bp, 17 predicted proteins | sample PhyAR1_FD_202176 | JGI IMG/M metagenome (GOLD analysis project Ga0302349, IMG submission 202176) | Leaf surface microbial communities from alfalfa plants in UC Gill Tract Community Farm, Albany, California, United States - DLSL A.R1... | ecosystem: Host-associated > Plants > Phyllosphere >...
ACCAGCGGCAGCATAACAAATTTGCCAATCAGATCTTTGTAGCGCGGATCTTCCGGGTTCACCGCCACGCCGGTATCACCCAGCAGGGTTTCCGGACGGGTGGTGGCGACCACCAGGTAATCTTTACCGTCAGCGGTTTTCGCGCCGTTGGCCAGCGGATAGCGGATGTGCCACATCGAGCCTTTGCTCTCGCGGTTTTCCACTTCCAGGTCAGAGATGGCGGTGCGCAGTTTAGGGTCCCAGTTGACCAGGCGCTTGCCACGGTAAATCAGGTTCTCTTTATAGAGGCGGACGAACACCTCTTTCACCGCATTGGACAGCCCTTCGTCCATGGTGAAGCGCTCGCGCTCCCAGTCAACGGAGTTGCCGAGACGGCGCATCTGACGGGTGATGGTGCCGCCGGATTCCGCTTTCCACTGCCAGATTTTGTCGATGAACGCATCACGGCCATAATCCTGGCGCGTTTTGCCCTCTTCAGCCGCAATCTTGCGTTCAACCACCATCTGCGTGGCGATGCCCGCATGGTCGGTACCGGCCTGCCACAGGGTATTTTTCCCCTGCATACGCTGGTAACGAATCATGGTATCCATGATGGTTTGCTGGAAAGCGTGACCCATGTGCAAGCTACCGGTGACGTTCGGCGGCGGGATCATGATGCAAAAGCTTTCCTGGCTGGTATCGCCATTCGGTTTGAAGTAGCCCTGCTTTTCCCAATGCTCGTAAAGCGGCTGCTCGATATCTTGCGGGTTATATGTCTTTTCCATTTCTGCTATGTCGTTTGCGGCTGTGGCGGCGTTGCCGTATTCAATTGGAAACCAACGCTGCGGTACGCTTTATAGCGGTCGCGCGCCAGCTGTTTGAGAGATTCTTCGTAAGGAACGAAGTCTATCACTTCATGGAAAGCAGTAGCAAAATCTGCGAACTGTGGCAGCAGGCTAATTAACAGGTCGCGCGGCGAACTGCCGCGACGCTGCGGCCAGGCCAGTTCAACCGGCGCGCCGTAGCGCGGGCCTTCACCGGCAAGGTTATGCGGCACGAAGGCGTTTGCCGGTCGTTGCCACAGTGCTTCGTCGAGACGAATTGCCTGCTGCTCATCTTCACAGGCGATCAACACCCGCTTTCCGGCCCGCCAGCGTGTTTCCGCCAGATTGCACACCAGCGCTTCAATGGCGCTCAGGCCGTCGCTCGGTGCATCGGTTTCCAGCACGTAGAAGGTTGCGTTTTTCATCAGTTTGCTCGTCAGAAGATCAAGGGCGGAATCTCATCCGCCCTTGTAGTCAGCATTGAGGCGATCAATCGTCGCCGTTCAATCCTGCCCGATTCAACAGAAACTGCGACAGCATCGGCACCGGACGACCGGTGGCGCCTTTGGCTTTGCCTGAACGCCATGCGGTACCGGCGATGTCGAGGTGCGCCCAGTTATATTTGCGGGCAAAGCGCGCCAGGAAGCAGGCGGCGGTAATCGCGCCGCCAGGCCGGCCGCCAATGTTAGCCATGTCGGCAAAATTGGACTCCAGCTGCTCCTGATACTCATCCGCCATCGGCAGACGCCAGGCGCGGTCACCCGACTGCTCAGAGGCGCTGATCAGCTCATGCGCCAGCGGATTATGGTTCGACAGCAGACCGCTGACGTGGTGGCCCAGCGCAATCACGCAGGCACCGGTCAGGGTCGCGACGTCAATCACCACTTCCGGATCGAAACGTTCGACATAGGTCAGCGCATCGCACAGGACCAGACGGCCTTCGGCATCGGTATTCAGCACTTCCACCGTCTGACCAGACATGGTGGTCAGCACGTCGCCCGGACGCATCGCCCGGCCATCCGGCATGTTTTCACAACCGGCCAGCACGCCGACCACGTTGAGCGGCAGGTTAAGCTCGGCCACCATGCGCATTACGCCATAGACCGAGGCCGCGCCGCACATATCATATTTCATCTCGTCCATGCTGTCGGACGGCTTAATCGAGATACCGCCGGAGTCGAAGGTCAGGCCTTTACCGACCAGCACGATAGGGCGTGCGTCGGCATCCGGGTTGCCTTTGTACTCAATCACCGACATCAGCGATTCGTTCTGCGAACCGGCACCGACCGCCAGATAGGCGTTCATCCCCAGCTCTTTCATCTGCTGTTCGCCGATGACGCGGGTGGTGACATTTTTGCTGAAGGCATCCGCCAGCTGGCGCGCCTGCGAAGCAAGATAGGCTGCGTTACAGATGTTTGGCGGCATATTACCGAGATCTTTCGCCGCTTTCATCCCGGCTGCGACCGCCAGACCGTGCTGGATCGCGCGCTCACCGCTGGTCAGTTCACGGCGGGTCGGTACGTTAAATACCAGCTTGCGCAGCGGACGACGGGGTTCCGCCTTGTTGCTCTTCAGTTGATCGAAGTTATACAGCGCCTCTTTCGAGGTTTCGACCGCCTGACGCACTTTCCAGTAGGTGTTACGGCCTTTGACGTGCAGCTCGGTCAGGAAGCAGACCGCTTCCATTGAGCCGGTATCGTTCAGCGTATTGATGGTTTTCTGGATGACCTGCTTATACTGACGCTCGTCGAGCTCGCGCTCTTTGCCGCAGCCAATCAGCAGAATCCGCTCAGAGAGGATGTTGGGCACGTGATGCAGCAGCAGTGTCTGGCCTACTTTTCCTTCCAGCTCGCCACGGCGCAGCAGGGCGCTGATATAGCCGTCGCTGATTTTATCCAGCTGTTCGGCAATCGGTGACAGACGGCGCGGTTCGAAAACGCCAACGACAATGCAGGCACTGCGCTGTTTTTCCGGGCTTCCGCTTTTTACACTGAACTCCATGCACTCTCCTGAATCTTAAAGACAACGGCCGCTGCTGCCGCTAGAATGTAGCGCGCTCATGACCCATTTATTCATCGTGGCAGCATGACAATCTGCCGCTGGAGGTCATAATGAATCAGGGTGACAAGATGTTGTTTTTCCACCACCCATGCGCGTTTGTCATACAATTTTAGCTACGATGACGGCCATTGATGAAGAAAAATGGCAAATAAGCGTTGAAACTAGCGATTTTCCTGCAAAAAGACAAGTTTTCACAGGCGTACTAAGCGTGATCATCATTAGATATCTGGTTCGGGAAACGCTCAAAAGCCAGCTGGCTATCCTCTTCATCCTGCTATTAATCTTCTTTTGCCAGAAGTTAGTCAGGATTTTAGGAGCCGCGGTGGATGGCGAAGTGCCGACAAACCTCGTTCTGACTCTGTTAGGACTGGGTGTGCCTGAAATGGCACAACTTATACTGCCCCTGAGTCTGTTTCTGGCGATCCTGATGACGCTGGGACGACTCTACACGGAAAGTGAAATTACCGTGATGCACGCCTGCGGCCTGAGTAAAGCCGTGCTGGTCAAGGCGGCGATGGTCCTGATGCTGTTTACCTCGCTGGTGGCGGCGGTGAATGTCATCTGGCTCGGTCCCTGGTCATCCCGTTATCAGGATGAAGTGACCCAGAACGCCAAAGCCAATCCAGGTACGGCGGCGCTGGCGGCCGGGCAGTTCCAGACCTCCAGCGATGGCAACGCGGTACTGTTCATCGAGGATGTCAAAGGCAACCAGTTCGGCAACGTGTTCCTGGCGCAGTTACGGCCAAAAGGCAACGCGCGGCCGTCGGTGGTGCTGGCTGACAGCGGTCATATGGAACAGTATAAAGACGGTTCGCAGGTGGTGACGCTGGATAAAGGCACCCGCTTTGAGGGCACCGCCTTGCTGCGCGACTTCCGCATCACTGACTTCACCAACTATCAGGCGCGCGTCGGCTACAAAGAGGCGACGCTGGACCCGAATGATGCGGAGCAGTCGAGCTTTACCGGCCTGTTCGGCAACGATTCGCCAACCTTCCGCGCCGAGCTGCACTGGCGGTTGACGCTGGTGTTTTCGGTGCTGGTGATGGCGCTGATGGTGGTGCCGCTCAGCGTGGTCAATCCACGTCAGGGCCGGGTGCTGTCGATGCTGCCTGCGATGCTGCTCTATCTGATCTTCTTCCTGCTGCAAAGCTCGCTGAAGTCGAGCGGGGCGAAAGGGCGGCTCGATCCGGCCGTCTGGATGTGGGTGGTGAATATCGGCTATCTGCTGCTGGCGGTACTGCTTAACCTGTGGGATACGGTGCCGATGCGTCGGGTCCGTGCCCGCTTCACACGCGGAGGATCGGTCTGATGTTTCGCGTACTTGACCGCTATATCGGCAAAACCATCTTCAATACCATCATGCTGACGCTGTTCATGCTGGTGTCGCTCTCCGGCATCATCAAGTTCGTCGATCAGCTGCGTAAAACCGGCCAGGGCAGCTACAGCGCGCTCTCCGCCGGTTATTACACCCTGCTCAGCGTGCCGAAAGACATTGAAATCTTCTTCCCGATGGCGGCGCTGCTCGGCGCACTGCTGGGGCTGGGGACGCTGGCGCAGCGCAGTGAGCTGGTGGTGATGCAGGCCGCCGGTTTCACCCGTATGCAGGTGGCGCTGTCGGTGATGAAAACCGCGATTCCGCTGGTGCTGCTGACCATGGCGATTGGCGAATTTGTCGCGCCTTCGGGCGAGCAGATGGCACGTAACTACCGGGCGCAGCAGCTGTATGGCGGCGCGCTGGTGTCGACGCAAAATGGCCTGTGGGCGAAAGATGGCAACAACTTCATCTTCATTGAGCGTATCAAAGGCGACAATGAAATTGATGGTGTCAGCATTTACAGCTTCAACGATCAGCGTCGGCTGCAGAGCGTACGCTTCGCTGCGACCGCTATCTGGGATGCGGCGAAAAAGCGCTGGATTCTGTCGCAGGTGGATGAGTCAAACCTGACCGATCCTAAGCAGATTACCGGCTCGCAAAGCCTCAGTGGCGAATGGAAAACCAACCTGACGCCGGACAAACTCGGCGTGGTGGCACTCGATCCGGACGCGCTGTCGATTCGCGGCCTGTATAACTACAGCAAATATCTCAAGCAGAGCGGCCAGGAGTCCGGGCGTTATCTGCTGAATATGTGGGGCAAGATCTTCCAGCCGCTGTCGGTGGCGGTGATGATGCTGATGGCGCTGTCGTTTATCTTTGGCCCGCTGCGCAGCGTGTCGATGGGGGTGCGGGTAGTCACCGGCATCAGCTTCGGCTTCCTGTTCTACGTGCTGGACCAGATTTTCGGCCCGCTCAGCCTGGTTTACGGCTTGCCGCCGATTCTGGGGGCGATATTGCCGAGCTTCGCGTTCTTCGCCATCAGCTTGTTTATGCTGATCAAGCGGCGCTAAGCGAGCACCGCAACTGAAAAAGGCCGCGCAAGCGGCCTTTTTGTTTTTAACCTGCCGGCTCAGGAAGCATACGCCTTTCGCAAAGAGGCAAAAGCGCATCGGTGGCCGGTGATGATTGGCTGCAGGCGCAGGCTTCCATCGCTTTACGAATGAGCTCTCCGGAAACCGCTGTTTCAGCGGCGGAAAGCGGCTTCAGGCCACGCTATTTATCCAGCCTGTTATCCAGCCAGACAATGCGGGCAGAGCGGCTGGCAACTGCGACAGCAGATAGAGAATCAGACCAATGGTACCGCCCACCAGCGTGCCGTTGATGCGAATAAACTGCAGGTCTTTGCCGATATTCAGCTCGATTTGCTGTGACATCTCGCGCGCATCCCAGCTCTTCACGGTGTCGCTGATATGGCGCGTCAGGAAGCCAGCAAACTCCGGCGCTACGCTGCGCGCCGCCTGTTCGAGGTGCTGGTTCATCGAGTCACGCAGCGCCGGATCGGCAGCCAGGGTTTCGCCCAGCCACAGCGCCGCGCCGCGCACTTTCTCCTGCACCCGCGAATCGTCGCTGCTGAGGTCCGCTTTCAGCCAGTTACGCATATCGTTCCACAGCTCGCCGATGTAGCGATTAAGCGTGGCATCCTCTTTCAGCCAGCTCTTGATCACCTCGGCGCGCTCCGCCATCTCCGGGTCGGTTTGCAGTTTAACGATCAGGCGCTCCACCGCCCGGTTAAAGCCGAGACGCAGCTCGTGCCCCTGATCCAGCGCCACATCATCCAGCAGCGAATCGACCGCGTTCGCCACCAGTTCAGCGCTGTGCTCGCCCAGCCACTCGGTCGGCAACATTTTGGCTTTGATCGGATGCTCACGCTTCAGCCAGCGCACCAGTTGCTGCGCAATGAACTCGCGGGTTGAGGGCTTATGCAGCAGCGCCAGCAGCTGCTCGATCGCCGCGTCCAGCAGCGCCTGATGACGATTATTTTTGGTCAGGCTCTCCAGGATCAGCGCGCTGGTCTGCGTCAGATCGACCTTATCGATAGCGCGATGCACCGCGCGGCGCATGAAGTTCTGAATACGCGTGTCGTCGGTCAGATCGAGGAAGCCGCGCATCACCTGCAGCAGATGCCGCCCGATGCGATCGGCATTGCCGGGCGCATTCAGCCACTGCGCCAGCAGGTGCGACGGATCGTGACGGCGTATCAGGCTCAGCAGAGAATCGGTATCGAGAAACTTCTCCTGCACGAAGCGGCCGAGATTCTCACCGATACGGTCTTTGTTGCGCGGAATAATCGCGGTATGACGCGAGATAAAAGGCACCGGCACCCGGCGAAACAGCGCCACTACCGCAAACCAGTCAGCCAGCGCGCCGACCATCGCCGCTTCCGCTATCGCTTTCACGCCGCTGACCCAGAAGCCGGGCGGCAGAAACAGGGTGATGATGAAGGTGGCGGCGGCCAGTAACAGCAGCAGCAGCGCCAGACGTTTGGTCCGTTTCAGTTCGTGTTGTTTATCCATATCCCGATCTTAGCAGAGCGCGTTGTTCAGCGGCGGCGGCCACCCAGCAGGCTGCCGAGCACGCCGCGGATGATCTGGTTAGTTATCTGGCGGGTGGCGCTTTTCGCCATGGTCTGCACTACGCCATCGTGCTTACCGCCGCGTGGCCCGGTATGGCCAAACAGAATCTCTTTCAGTCCGCCGAGAATGCCCTCATCAACGGCCACGCTGTTGCCTTTGGCGGGCGGCGCATTGGTCTGTTCGCCGCTGGCCTGAAAGCCCTGCTGCAGCCGTTCAAAGGCTGATTCGCGATCGACCTCGCTGTCATATTTGCCATACAGCGGCGAGTGGTTGATCAGCCCGTTACGTTCATCGGCCGTTACCGGTCCCATGCGTGATCCGGGCGCAATCACCATCGCCCGCTGGACCACCGACGGGCTGCCTTTGGCATCGAGAAAAGAGATCAGCGCTTCGCCGGTGCCCAGCGCCTGAATCGCCTCCACGCTGCTGAAGGCCGGGTTAGCGCGCAGACTTTCGGCGGCCGTTTTGACCGCTTTCTGATCCTTTGGCGTAAAGGCGCGCAGGGCGTGCTGTACCCGATTGCCGAGCTGTCCCAGCACCCGATCCGGAATGTCTGCCGGGTTCTGGGTGACGAACCAGACGCCAACGCCTTTGGAGCGAATCAGCCGCATCACCTGTTCGATCTTTTCCAGCAGCACCGGCGGCGCGTCGTTAAACAGCAGATGCGCCTCATCGAAGAAGAATACCAGCTTCGGCTTATCGGGATCGCCCGCTTCCGGCAGGTGCTCATACAGCTCAGAGAGCAGCCACAGCAGGCTGGTGGCGTAGAGTTTCGGCAGCTGATAGAGCTTCTCTGCCGAGAGAATATTGATAAAGCCTTTGCCCTGATCGTCGACCCGCATCCAGTCGGCGATATCCAGCATCGGTTCACCGAAGAAATGCTCGGCACCCTGCTGCTCCAGCGTCAGCAAGCCGCGCTGAATCGCCCCGACCGAGGCGCTGTTAATGTTGCCGTAGTGGGTCTGAAAATTTTTGGCGTTGTCGCCGATGTACTGCGTCATGGCGCGCAGATCTTTGAAATCGAGCAGCAGTAAGCCCTGATCGTCGGCGATGCGGAAAATGATCTGCAGTACGCCGCTCTGGACTTCATTAAGGTTCAGCAAGCGCGCCAGCAGCAGCGGACCGAGATCGGAGACGGTCGCCCGCACCGGATGGCCTTTTTCACCGAAGATATCCCATAGCATCACCGGATTGCCTTGCGGCTGCCAGTCGGTGACGCCAATGCTGGCCAGCCGCTGCTGGAGTTTTTCGCTGCTCTGGCCCGCCATCGCCACACCGGTCAGATCGCCTTTCACATCGGCCATAAACACCGGTACGCCAATCGACGAGAACGATTCGGCCAGCTTTTGCAGGGTAACGGTTTTACCGGTGCCGGTCGCGCCGGTAATTAATCCGTGGCGATTGGCCATTTGCGGTAACAGTTCAAGCTGAACGTCGATGGTGCGGGCAATCAGTAGCGGGGAAGTCATGATTTTCCACTCTCAGGCAAGGGGTTATGCCTGAAGAATAGCAAGCGGGGCGGGGTAAAGCGGAGAACTTTTCACCAAAAAGCAGGCCGTTGCTCCGCAGAGCAACGGGCCAGGTTACTTCTGCACGTCTTCGAAATTGAGCAGGCTGACGCCGATCCCCTGCTGCACGTTGCGGATATTGCTGCGCACCGCCACCTGAGTCGCGCCCTGCAGCATCACGACAAAGGGTGATGACTGCTGCACCTGGGTCTGTAATTGCTGGTAACGGCTGCGACGTTTAACCGCATCGCTCTCACCGGCTGCGGCACGGGTGGCGGCGCTGAGTTCAGGGATGCTCCAGCCGACCCGCCACGCCAGCGTTTTGCCGCCGCCCGGCACGTTATAGGCAAAGGCGCTGGCGTTGGTGTTGGGATCGACATAGTCCGCGCCCCAGTAGGAGAAGATCGCCTGGAAATCGCGGCTGCGCATTTTACTCCACAGCTCCGATTCCGCCACCGGCTGAATATCCAGATTCACCTCCGCTTTGGCGAAGCTGGCCTGCAGCGCCTGCGCCACATCGATGTAAGGAGGCTGATTGACCACCGTCAGGGCAATGTGGGTGCCAGGCTTGATGCCAGCCTGTTGCAGAATCGACTGCGCCTTTTTCAGATCGTAATGGAACGGCGTGCTGTTCAGCGCGCCATCAAAACCGTCCGGCAAAAAGCTCTGATGAATGCGGTATTGCCCCTTTAACAGCTGATTCGCCAGGCTGTCATAATCGACCAGCCAGCGCGCCGCCTGCCACAATGCCGGGTTAGCCAACGCCGGTTGCTGCGGGCTTTGGGTGTTAAAGCCGAGGTAGTAGATCAGGCTGGAAGGGAAGGCATCGACCCGGACATCTTTCGTGCCTTTCACCGCGGCGATCTGATCCGGCCCGAGCTGATAGGCGACATCCACATCACCCTGCTGGATCAGCAGACGACGGGTGCCTGGCTCGGCGACCCCTTTCAGCAGCACCCGTTTCAGGTGCGACGGCTGCGTGCTGTTGGGATTGGCTTCCAGCACCAGCGCCTGCAGCGGCACAAACTGTTTGATGGCATAGGCGGCACTACCGGCGGAATGCGTTTTCAGCCAGCCATTGCCGTAGTCGTTGTTTGCGGCATGCTGTTGCGCCAGCTTGCTGTCGACCAGCGAGGCGACGGGCGCGGTGAGCAGTCGCAGTGCCAGATCGCTGCCGATTTGTGCCGGCCAGCGCAGCTCAAGCTGGTGGTCGTTAATCACCGTAAACTGCTGGTCAATGTTGTCGGGCGTCCAGCCAAATTCACCCAGGATGAACGAGGGTGCCTTATTGAGTTTCACCGCGCGGGTTAACGAAAACACTACATCCTGGGCCGTCAGGGGATTGCCGCTGGCGAAACGGGCCTGCGGATTGAGATCAAATACCAGGCTGTGTGGAGTTTTTCCCGGCTGCCAGCGGCTGGCCGCCAGTGGCGATAACTGCTGCGGGTCCTGATGATTCGGCTCCAGCAGTGTTTGATAAATGTTACGCAGGCTGCTGCTACTGATGGTTTCGAAACTTTCCGCCGGATCAAAACTGATGATGCCATCGAGTGGCACCGCAATCACCAGCGTATCGGCGGGCGTGGCGGCGTACACCGGGTGAGCCAGCGCCACGGCGGTAAGCAGTGAAAGAAGCGTTTTACGCATAAAGAGTTATCCTGAGTAGTTGATTAACCTACTCTATCTGGCGTGGAGAAAACTCAAAATGCCGGTTTGTTCTGAGCTTTGCACAATTATTACCAGCGTGATTCAGGCAAATGAACAAATAAAGATAGTGACCGACCGTAATTATTCTGACGGAATTTTGCGCATTATTTAAATAACGCCGGTTCCGCGCCACCGATCACATTTTGCGCGCTATCTGATTGTCTGACACTCAAAGTAAATATAATGTTGCCAATAAGAATAATTCTCTTGTATGGAAGTATGATATTTTTTTATCGGTTATTCTGCGTGATGATGACTGACCGAAAATAATAGTGTGCCGATACGCGGTAAAAACCGCCCTTTACCCGACGATTGTGCGGTTTTAGAATAAATTTCCTCGATCTAAAACTTTTACCAGCCTGTAACCTCAACGCAACACCATGATAAATTTTCACTAAAACACATCTCAAATTCAATTTTTACATTCAGACACATCTATATCCCTAAGATTGCCAGGTTATTAACCGATATGTTCCGTTATTCACATAAAAATTATTATACCCACCCTGTAGGTTCTGCAGACGTCTGTGCTGTGCGCGTTGATTCTCTGAAGTGACTGGCAATCTGCCAGCCGCTCGCGCTGCCAGCCTGACGATTGCGTAGCCTGTCAGTCGGGTATTTAGCAGATGAGAGTCGTGCGGATATGCTGTTACAAAAACCCACCACCAGGCGTAAATTTTTGCTGGGCTCATTACTGGCGTTGCCATTAAGTGAGCTGGTCTTTAAAGGCATCACTGCCGCCCAGGCTGCAGAGATGGCCGCCCCGGAATTAGCTGACTATAAACCCATCTTTTTCTCTGCCGATGAATGGCAGTTTATCCTTGCGGCCACCGATCGTTTGATTCCGGCGGGCGGCAAAGGTAAAGCGCCAGGCGCGCTGGAAACCAACGTGCCGATCTTTATCGATCAGCAGCTGCACAGCGAAGAGTTTGGCAGCGAAATCTACCTGCAGGGCCCGTTCAATATTCAGGCGCCCGCCACCATGGGCTACCAGATCCCGTTCCGTCCACAACAGATGTATCAGACCGCTATCCGGCTGATTAATCAGTGGTCGCAGAACACTCACCAGAAAGCGTTTCATGCGCTGACGCTGGAAGAGAAAGATGCGGTGCTGACCCAGGTCAATAAAAACGACATCGACTTTGCGGCGCTGGGCGAACCCAACCTCAAGGCGTCTCAGTTCTTCAGCCAGCTGCTTTCAGATACCAAGCACGGTTACCTCGCGGACCCGATGTACGGCGGCAATAAAGGCATGAAAGCCTGGATCGCCATCGGCTTCCCGGGCGCGCGTGCCAGCTTCACCGAATGGGTGAAACAGCACAACGTTCCGTATCCGCTGGGTCCGGTCAGTGTTAAAGGCGAGCGCGCGTAAGACGCATTCCGAATCAGGGTTTTGAAACAGGATTATCATGGCACAGGTTACTAAAAAAGAAGTCGACGTCGTCGTCTGCGGCCTCGGCTGGGCCGGCTCGCTGATGAGCATCGAACTGGCACTGGCAGGACTTGAAGTGCGCGCGCTGGAGCGCGGCGGCGATCGTGATTACGACGAGTTCGCCTACCCTAAACCGGCGGATGAATACGCCTACGCGGTGCGCAACAAAGTGTTCGCCACCCCGGCAGAAGTGGCGGTTACCGTTCGCTACAACAGCAGCCAGACGGCGCTGCCAACCCGTAAATGGGGCGCGTTTGCACCCGGCACCGGCGTCGGCGGTTCTGGTCTGCACTGGACGGCGGTACTGATCCGTCCAACGCCTACCGATATCAAACTCAAGACTTATGTCGATGAGGCGTACAAGCCAGGCATTCTGCAGGATGATATGCGGGTGATGGATTTCCCGTTCAGCTGGGAAGAGATCGAGCCTTACTACTACAAATTCGAACTGATTTGCGGCCAGTCGGGTAACACCGGCAACCTGCGCGGCCAGATTCTTGAAGGCGGCGATCCGTTTGAAGGACCGCGTTCGGAGCCTTATCCGCTGCCGGCGCTGGATGACACGCTGAACAACGTGATGTTCAAGGAAGTGGCGAAAAAGCTCGGTTACCATCCGTTCCCGAACCCGTCCGCCTGCGTGTCACGCGCGTGGAAAAACCCGTATGGCAACCAGATCGCGCCGTGCAACTACTGCGGCTACTGCAGTAAATATCCGTGCCTCAACTACTCCAAAGCCTCGCCACAAACCGCGGTCATGGATTCGCTGAAGCGGATGCCGAACTTCTCTTACGAAGTGAACGCGGAAGTGATCAAGGTAGTGCTGAACGATGATAAGAAAACCGCGAAAGGGGTGATCTACATCGATGCACAGGGCAATGAGTGCTTCCAGCCCGCCAAAATTGTGGTGCTGAGCAGCTTCCAGCTCTACAACGTGCGTCTGATGCTGCTCTCCGGCATCGGCAAGCCGTATAACCCGATCACCGAAGAGGGTGTAGTAGGACGTAACTACGCCTTCCTGTCGAACGGCGGCGCAACCCTGTTCTTCAAAGATAAAAACTTCAACCCGTACGCCACCGCGGGCGCCACCGGCCAGATGTTTAACGATATCTCGCCAGGCAACTTCGACGGCCCATCGCTCGGCTTCCTCGGCGGCGCGAAGATCCACAGCTCCCAGGCGACCGGTACGCCAATCAGCACCGCGCTGCCAAAAGGCACGCCAACCTGGGGCCTGGGTTACAAAGAGGGACTGGAAGAGTGGTACGGTCATTCAATGAAGATCAGTATCACCACCACCTGCCAGTCTTACCGCGATATCTATCTGGATCTCGATCCGAACTACAACGATCATCGTGGCCTGCCGCTGCTGCGCATGACCTTTAACTGGAAAGAGAATGAGCTCAAGCTGCAGCAGCACCTGAAAGGCATCGTCGGCAACATCGCTAAAGAGCTGAACCCGGACAGCATGAGCATGAGCTTCCTGCCGATGGGCGCGGACTTTGACCTGACCAAGTATGTCTCTACCCACAACGTGGGCGGCGCGGTGATGGGCGATAACCCGAAAACCTCGGCGCTGAACAAGTACCTGCAGAGCTGGGACGTGCATAACGTCTTTGTGCCGGGCGGCAACGCCTTCCCGCAGAACTTCCAGGCGAACCCGACCGACACCATCGGCGCTATTACGCTGATGGCGGCACAGGCGATCAAAGATCAGTATCTGAAAAATCCCGGCCCACTGGTACAGGCATAAGCGCATGAATAAGCTGAAACTGACATCCTTTTTATTCGCCAACGCAGTGCTGTTGGCCAGCGGTTTTGCCCTGCCAGCACACGCTGAAGATGAGGCGCAACTGATCAAGCAGGGTGAATATCTCTCCCGGCTGGGCGATTGCATGGCGTGCCACTCATTACCAGGCAAACCGGACTATTCGGGCGGGCTGGCGATTGAGTCGAATCTCGGCACTATCTTCTCCACTAACATCACACCGGATAAAACCCACGGCATCGGCAACTACAGCGAACAGGAGTTCTCTGATGCGGTGCGTAAAGGGGTATTACCGGACGGATCGCGGCTCTATCCGGCAATGCCATACCCGGATTACGCCAAAATCAGCGATGCTGATATGCACGCGCTGTATGTCTACTTTATGAAAGGCGTACAGCCGAGCGCGGAACAGCCGCCGGAAACCAAACTGAGCTTCCCGTTCAGCCAGCGCTGGGGCATGCGCTTCTGGAACTGGGCGTTCACCTCGGACAAACCGTTCCAGCCGATTGGCGGCGCCTCTGCCGAGATCAATCGTGGTGCTTACATCGTCGAAAGCCTGGGCCACTGCGGCAGCTGCCATACGCCGCGCGGTCTGGGCATGAACGAGAAAGCGCTGGATAGCGGTGATGACAAATTCCTGGCGGGCGGTAGCCTGAATAACTGGGATGTGCCGTCACTGCGCGGGCTGCCGCGCTGGAGCGAGCAGGAAATCGTGGATTACCTGCAGACCGGCCGCAACGATAAAGCGGCGGTGGGCGGCGAGATGACCTCGGTGATTGAGCACAGCAGTTCGCACATGACCGACGCTGACCTGAAAGCGATTGCCGCCTACCTGAAATTCCTCGGCGGTAACCCGCCGTTGCAGGCTTATAACGTCCAGGCGCAGCAGGCGACCGAAGCGAAGCTGACCGCGGCGAAGAACCTGAGCGAAGGCGAGCGGCTCTATCTGGATAACTGTGGCGCCTGCCACTTTGTTACCGGCAAAGGCGCACCGGGGATCTTCCCGGAGCTGGATCAGGCGACGATCGTGAATGCCAAAGATCCAACCGGATTAATCCACACCATCCTGGCCGGTGCGCAGCAGCCATCGACAGAGAAAGCGCCGTCGAAACTGGCGATGCCAGGCTTTGGTCAGCGTCTGAGTGATGAAGAGGTGGCGAAGCTGGCGACCTTTATCCGTCAGGGCTGGAGCAACAAGGCACCGGAAGTGAGTAAAGATCAGGTTGCTGAAGTGCGGAAAACGCTGAAGTAACAGATGAAAAGGGTGCCCGGTCACGGGCACCCTTTATTTATGTTTAGCGTATTGATGATTAGTGGAAAGTGCGCACCACTTCCAGCACGCCGTTGATCACGAACTGCACGCCCATACAGACCAGTAAAAATCCCATCAGGCGCGAAATCGCCTCAATGCCGCTTTTACCCACGATTCTCATGATCGCCCCCGAACTGCGCAGCGAAATCCATAAAATCAGGCTCACCAGCAGAAAGGTCAGCACCGGCGCGGTATTCACCACCCAGACCGGAAAATCGATGCCGCTTCTTACCGTCGAGGCGGAAGAGATGATCATCGCAATGGTGCCCGGCCCGGCCGTGCTTGGCATCGCCAGTGGCACAAAGGCGATATTCACCGACTCTTTGGTTTCCTCCAGCTCATCCAGTTTCTGCTTTGCTTCGACAGAATGGCCGGCAGGCTTAGCCGGAAACAGCATCCGAAAACCGATAAACGCCACGATTAACCCGCCGGCAATGCGCAGGCCAGGGATCGAGATGCCGAAGGTATCCAGCACCGCATTACCGGCATACCACGCCACCAGCATGATGGCGAAAACGTAGATGGAAGCCTGTCTGGCCTGGCGGTTGCGCTCCTCGAAGTTCATGTCACCCGCGAGGCCAAGAAACAGCGCCACGGTAGTGAGCGGATTGGCGAGCGGCAACAGCACCACCAGCCCCAGACTGACCGCTTTGATTAACTCCAGCATGTTAAAATCATCCGTGAGTGATTAGTGTTTCGGACGCTCCAGCGCTTCGATTAATTCCGGGAAGAAGTCCTGCAGAATTTCGGGCGTCATCAGTTCCGGATACTGCATCAGATGCTCACGGATACGTTCGTTAATATCCGGCAGCAGACGCTGGGCGGCGGCGCTGGCGGTGATTTTGTGTTTCTTCATCGCGCGCAGCAGGTCGGCAGGCAGCGAATCTTCATCATCCGCATCATCGATCATCTCCAGCGCATCCAGCTCGTCAAACATCTCCATCAGCGCTTCGGTTTGCGGCGTGCGTGATTCATATTCACGCGGATGTTCATCTTCCAGGAAGCGCAGCATGGCGCGCATCGGGGTGCCGTCTGGCGTGGCCGGTGGCTCGGAGGCGAACCAGCTCAGTAGCTGGTGCATGGTGATCTGGTGGACGCGGAAGCCGCTGTCGACCAGTTCGTCAGCCAGCAGCTCGGCGGTTTCGTTTTCTATCAGACAGATGTGAGTGCGGTTTGGCTCATACTGATCCAGCCACTGATAGATCTCTTCAATCACGCCATCGTCGTACTCGAATTTTTTGGTGAAGTAGCTGTCGTCCTGGTCGTGAACGCAGGCCTGAATCCGATCGGGGTCGAAGTAAAGTGCGATGTTGATGCCTTTCATGCGTGCTGTCCTGTAGAAATCAAAACAACACTATAGCGCTCAACGTGCGGATAAGGGAGTGTCGGGGTTCACAGCGTGAAATGTAGCGAGGACTGGACCGGCCAATGCTCCCCGCTTTGTCGATGCAAGAGGGGAGTCAGCGGCGCGACGGCTTTATCAGGAGATAAAGTTTTTGCCCTGTTTTAACACCACGTCACAGGCTTTGGTTTTCAGCTTCTCGCCCATCGGCGAGCTGCTCAGGCTCTGCAGGTTGAGCTGCTGGCCGTTGCCGGTATTCAGCAGGCCCGCGACGCCCTGGGTGTAGTCAGTTTTCTGTTCCTGCGCGGTGGTGGTGTTCAGGCCGAGCTTGCTCAGCACCTGATCTTTCACCGACTGCACGTTGTTTTTCACCACGTTGTGCTCGACGCAATACTGCATCACGCCCGCCGCGTTGGTCATGCTGTTAGCGCTGACCGCTTTGTCGCCACCGTTCAGCAACCCGGTCAGGGAAGAGAGCGACAGACCGCCATTCTGCTGGCTGGTCCCGGTAGTGGTGCCGGAGTTCGTTCCGCTGTTCTGCTGGCTGAGCTGCGATGCCGCACTGCTCAGTTGATCCTGCCAGCTGGCGGCTGATGCACTGCCCGCCACCAACAGTGCCGCTAATCCCCATCCCCACGCGCTGCGTTGTGCTTGTTTCATCTCAACCTCTGTCTGTAATTGTATGGCCTCTTCAGCCTTGCTAAGAGCCACTGGCGAGCAGAAAGTTCCTGAATTTATCCATTAATAAGGCCTTTGGGAATATTCTGTAATCTCAGATTAAATAGCGTTTTCGATAATTTGTAGATTATTTACCTCTTCGCCTGGCGCAGAAGGATAATATGATTTTATCGGTTGTAATATTTTTAAATATTCATTTATATCATTGTTATCTTTCGCAGGATAATTCCTGGTTAAGGTAAATTTCCCCGCTGGGCTTAAATGTTTATTTTTAAGGTAGGTGCTTTTGCGCAGTTATGATTGTTGGTTAGAGTTATTTGATCTTAACTGTTTGTTTTAATGATTTTTTTGATCTATTGCTTAAAGTTATACTCTGCCATTTCAGCATTTTAATAACGCTGTCATGACTCATTTTTCCGCTATTTTTACGCAATGAATTTTTTATTCCGCCTTGCGAAATTCGTGAGAGTGTTCATGCTTAATCACTGTGTCAGGCAGTTGTGGCGATTATTTAAAAGTATTGATTTAACGGGAGCGAATATATGGCGGGGCAGCCAGAACACGATAAAGATGCTGAGGTAACGCTGAAACTCGCGGAAGAGCAGATAGCGCTGACAAAGCAAACCGTTGTCGATGGACATGTCCGCGTAACCCGTTCCACAACCGAGCATGACGAGGTAATCAGTACGCTGCTTAACCGGGAGAAGGTTGAGGTTGAGCATGTAGCGAAAGCACAACGCGTCGAGACGATGCCCGAAATCAGGGAAGAGAACGGTGTACTGATTGTCCCGGTAGTAGAAGAAGAGATTGAAGTAGTCAGAAAACTGGTGCTTAAAGAGGAGATTCACATCCGAAAAGTGCAGGAGAGCGTTCCTTTTCAGGATGTGGTTACCCGACGTGAGCAGCAGGCGAAAGTAGAGAGAGACGACGATCGGTAATAAACAGCTAACAAGAGAGGAATCTATCATGGCACAAGAAAAAATCGTAACACTGTTCGATTCTGCGATTCAGGCAGAGGCCGCGAAAAGAAATCTCGTGAAAGCAGGCTTTTCTGATCGGGACATCAGTCTTATCAGTGGAGAACGTTTGCAGCAGGAAGGCCAGTCAATTAAGCACCCGAGCATCTGGCAGCGCCTGTTTGGCCACACCGTTGATAAAGAGCAGGCGGATGTTTACACCAGAGCGATGGATAAAGGCGGCGTGGTACTGACGCTGCGCACCGAAGAAGAGAAGCTGGCGCGTGCCATGACTATTCTGCATTCGCATGACTCGGTTGATGTGCCATCGCGGATGCAAAGCTCAGTGGAGAACGGCGCACCTGCAGCAGGTATTAATCCGACCGCCGGTAAGCAGTTTGCCGGAGAGACCAACGATCGCCAGTTTGAGGATCGACAGGTTGAGCCACGACGCACCTCACTGACCGGTGATGAGAGCGAAGAAGATATTCTGCGCCTGGCCGAAGAGCAGATTGAAGTTGGTAAGCGTCTGGTGAGTGAAGGTTCGACCCGGGTTCGCCGCTATACCGTGACGGATCAGGTCTCTGAAGATATCTCGCTGCACGAGCAGCACGCTGACATCTTCCGTCGTTCGGTGAATGAACCGGCACTGGCAGGTGAAGTGGACTGGTCCGAGAAAACCGTCGAAGTGGCTGAAACCCACGAGCAGCCGGTGATCAACAAAACGACCCACGTGAAAGAAGAAGTGGTGGTGCGTACTGACGGCAGTGAACGTACCGAGACCATTAATGACACAGTACGTCGTCAAGAGGTGGACATCGACCATGCGCGGGCTGGACTGGATAACGAACTATCACCAACCGGTGCAGCAGGGGTTAAACCCGCTACCGCAGCAGGTGTGGGCACGCAGTCGCCAGGCGTAGCCACCGAGCGCGACCACAAAGCCGGCCTGACTGAGAAAGTGAGTGAGAAAGCCAGCGAAGCGAAAGACAAGGTTGAGAACAAGCTGAAACAGCGTGATTACGACCATTCGCATTGAGGTGCTCATCCTGTCAACAATGAGTGCTAATGGGCATCGCTGATGCCCAATGCTGAGCATGCAAAAGGGGTCAACCGTGAGGTTGGCTCTTTTATTTTGGGGTGTTGATCGGGGATTGAGAACGGGGTTCGGGAGCAGGACGCGCGGGAAGCGGGGGTGTTGTGAGTTTTTCGTATGGAGAGGGATGAAACGGGCGTGTGGGCATGATAGGTATGACGACATCGGACGCGGCATAATTTATCGTTGCAGGAGCAGGGCAGTGCTGTTCAGCGAGTAGCCAGCCAGCGGACAAATTACCGGGCCAACGTATGGCCGTGCGCGCAATATCACGCTACGCTGTTTTTTTCGCCGCTTAATGCACAACCCGGATGAATAGTGTTGCGCATGGTGGCCGTAACGGTATAATCCCCAACGTTTTCCGCATCCTCTTCAGTGCCGAAGTGGCGAAATCGGTAGACGCAGTTGATTCAAAATCAACCATCGAAAGATGTGCCGGTTCGAGTCCGGCCTTCGGCACCAAGTATGCAATCAAGTCACCTACGGGTGGCTTTTTTTGTTTCTGGGGTTTGGTAACTGCAGGGACATCCTCGCTTTTCAGTCGCCGTAATCACTTACCTTAAGCCAACCTGATTCTAGCTGCATCAACTAACTGATGTGGGTGTGTCTGCGGGTTGATCTCCGTTCGATTATATTTATACGCACGCGAACCCTCGAAAGGATACTCGACATGACTCTAAGTGGTGTGAAGGTTCGTTCTGAAAGATCTGAAGTAAAAGCCTATAAACTGGCTGATGGCTAAGGCATGGTGTTGCTGGTTCACCCTGGCGGTTCTAAATACTGACGGCTTCGTTATCGCTTTGGTGGCAAAGAGAAGATGCTGGAGTTGGGAAAATATCCTGAAGTTTCGCTGGCTGATGCCAGAGCGCGCCGGGATGAAGCGCGTAAGCTGTTAGCAAACAGCGTCGATCCCAGTGAGAACAAGGAAGCCCTTAAGGTAGAGCTGGAGCAAGAGGCAATAACGTTTGAAGTGGTCGCCAGAGACTGGCATGCCAGCAATCAGAAGTGGTCGGCATCGCATAGTGCTCGTGTATTGAAAAGCCTGGAAGATAATCTCTTTACTGCTATCGGTAAGCGGAACATGGCAGAACTGAAAACGCGAGACCTACTTGAACCCATCAAAGCAGTCGAGTCATCCGGACCCTTGAAGTCGCCGCCCGTTTACAGCAGCGTACTACCGCGATTATGCGCTTTGCTGTGCAGAGTGGCTTAATCGATTACAACCCCGCGCAGGAGATTGCCGGTGCGGTTGCTACGGCGAAAAGACAGCATCGTGCTGCATTAGAACTTAACCGTATTCCTGAATTACTTCATCGCATTGATCATTATTCCGGCAGACCGTTAACCAGGTTGGCCGTGGAACTCACTTTGTTAGTTTTCATCCGTTCAAGCGAGCTACATTTTGCCCGCTGGTCAGAAGTAGATTTTGAAACGGCCATGTGGACGATTCCGGGAGAACGTGAGCCACTTGAAGGTGTTAAGCATTCTCAACGTGGTTCAAAGATGCGGACTCCACATCTTGTTCCCTTGTCGCGTCAGGCCTTAGCTATTTTGGAAAAGATCAAAAGCATGAATGGGAACCGAGAGCTGATCTTCGTTGGCGATCACGATCCGCGTAAACCGATGAGTGAGAACACGGTGAACAAGGCTCTACGAGTAATGGGTTATGACACAAAAAAAGAAGTATGTGGGCATGTTTTCAGGACGATGGCTTGTAGCTCATTGATTAAGTAGGGTCTATGGTCCTATGGTCGAGGGATGCAGTAGAGCGGCAGATGAGCCATATGGAGCGTAACTCTGTACGTGTGGCTTATATTCATAAGGCCGAGCATCTGGGAGAGCGCAGGCTAATGCTGCAATGGTGAGCTGATTATCTCGACGCGATTTGTGAGAAGGGGGTTAGTCCGTTTTATTTTGCTAAATTAAATATGGGCTGATTAAAAAGATTTTCTATAAGAAATGCATTGGACATGCATTATTTTTTACTAATTTACTAATTTACTAATTTACTAATTTACTAATTTACTAATTTACTGATTTACTGATTTACTGATTTACTGATTTACTGATTTACTGATTTACTGATTTACTGATTTACTGATTTACTGATTTACTGATTTACTGATTTACTGATTTACTGATTTACTGATTTACT
>Ga0302349_1001261_pt1 | contig 20682 bp, 22 predicted proteins | sample PhyAR1_FD_202176 | JGI IMG/M metagenome (GOLD analysis project Ga0302349, IMG submission 202176) | Leaf surface microbial communities from alfalfa plants in UC Gill Tract Community Farm, Albany, California, United States - DLSL A.R1... | ecosystem: Host-associated > Plants > Phyllosphere >...
GTGCTGCGTCTTCGGCGGGGCGCCGACGTAGTTGAACAGGTACGGCGCCTGCAGGTCGATCTCGTTCGCGTTGGCGTGCAGCATGCGCGAGCCGTCGTCGGGCGCGTGCTCGCCGAACATGAAGCTGAGCGCGCTCCGTGCCGTGTCCTCGCCGCCCATCTTCTCGATGAGACCGCCCATGTCGGGAGCGGCGTACCAGTGGTACTGCCAGAGGGTGCCCTGGTAGACGTTGCCGGCCTCGAAGCGCTCCGGATCCGCGGAGATCCAGGATCCATTCGCGTCCTTCGGGAAGATCAGGCCCGTCTTCTCCCCGTCCGCGAGGGTGACCGCGTCGTCTCGGTACAGGTTCGTCCAATTCGCGGCGCGCAGGCGATAGGTGCCGGCCTCATCGGTCTTTCCGAGCGCGTCGGCGATCGTCGCCATCGCCCAGTCGTCGTAGGCGGTGCCGAGGGTGTCGTCGACCTCGTTCGCGACGTAGCCGCGGCGCTCGTTGTCTTCGTTGGCGTATCCGCCCTGCGATTGCGAGACGAGCGCGGGCCACGCCCGCGAGAGACCCTCGAGGTGCGCGCCCTTGGCGATCGCGTCGGCGACGACGACGGCGGCGCGCTCGAAGCGCACCGTCGGAACCGCGTGCGTGACGTTCGCCAGCGACGCCTTGCCGCTGGCCGCGAAGGTGGCGTAGAGGTCGACGATCGACTGCGCCATGTCGCCGAAGACGTCGGGGTACCCGATCGCCAGCACCTCGTACTTGCGGAAGTCGTCCCAGAAGCCCCAGCCGTCGTAGTGCACGTAGCCGTCGGCGTCGTGCACGGCGCCGTCGAGCCCGCGGTAGGTACCGCTCGTGCTGGTCGCGTTCATGGGGGATCCGAACATGCGGTACAGGTGCGTGTAGAACAGCTCCTGCAGATCGCCGTCGGGATCGCTCGTCTCGGTCGCGGTGACGTCGATGCGCCCCAGCAGCTCGTTCCACGCGGCGCGCGTGTCGTCGCGCACCTCCTCGAAGCCGCGCTCGCCCATCTCGGCGGCCAGGTCGATCCGCGCCTGCTCGGCGCTGATGGGCGAGACCGCGACCCTCAGCCCGACCTGCTCGCCCGCCGCGACGTCGAGGTCGATGACCGCGCCGATATCGGTGCCGTCCCGGTGGGCGGTCTCGCCGAGCGCGCCGTCGCTCCCCCAGGTGCGCACGCCCGCGACCGGGGCGGTGGTCTCGACGTAGTAGTGCATCGTGTAGTCGTAGCCGTTGAAGTGGCCCGTGAAGTCGCCCGCCAGCGACGCCCGCCCGTCGTCGAGCATCGCCGCATCGAGCGAGGCGCCCTTGCGGTTCGTGAAGTTGTTGCGCAGGTCGACGACGAGCGAGGCGGATCCCGCGCTCGGGAAGGTGAACCGGTCCTGCCCCGTGCGCACGTCGGTCGTCGCCTCGGCGCGGATCGGGCCGCCGGCGGTCTGCAGGTCGACGGCGTAGTACCCGGGCGAGGCCTCCTCGGCATCGTGACTGAAGCCCTTGGCGTAGCTCTCGGTCGCGGGGCGGCTCGAGTAGGTCTCGTACGTCGGCACGACGAGCAGGTCACCGCCGCCGCCGGATCCGCCCACGCCGTTGAGGTTCGTGTGCGTGAAACCGGCGATCTGGTCTTCCGCGTAGTCGTAGCCGGAGTGCGAGCGGCCGGACACCGTCATGGGGTTGATCTTGACGATCGAGTTCGGCGCCTCGGCGCCGACGAGATCCTGGCCGAAGTCGTCCTCCGTCGAGACGAACGGGTTCACGAGCGCCGCGTAGTCGCGTTCGGCGGCCTCGTCGGCGACGGCCGGCGGCGCGGCGGTCAGCCCGCCGCCGAGAAGGGCCGCGACGACGCCGGTGGTGAGCAGGGTACGGGAGCGCAGGGCGAGAGACATGGGTGCGGGTTCCTCAGGATCGGGTTGCGGCGACGGCGGGGTGCGGGGCGCTCGCCTCGGCGAGTGCCTCCTCGCGCGCCTGAGCGATGAGGCGGGCGACCCGCTCGCGCTCGCGGCGGCGATGCGCGAGACCCCACACGAGCAGGGCGATCGCGATCAGGACGACGACGAGTTGCGGCCACGGCACGGCGGCGATCTGCGCGTCGGCGCGGACGGCCGCGGCCCCGCCGATCGGCGGCTGCTCGGACACCGCCCGCGGCTTGACCTCGACGCTCACCGTGTAGGTGAACAGCGGCCAGGCGTCCGGGATCCGGATCGAGCCGCGGCGGGTCTCGCCCGGCGCGATCTCCGCGATCTCTGCGCCCTGGATCGTCTGGGATCCGATGCCGAAGGGCCCGGCGACGGTGATGGTGGGCTGCGTGCGCAGCAGCGTGTTCCCGCTGTTCTCGATGTCGTACGCGACGTCGATCCCGCCGGGCAGGAACGGGTTGAGCTCGCCGTCGTAGGATCCGCTCGCGGACGCATCGAGCGCCGCCACGAGCTCGCCCTCGACGCGCGTCATCACGCGGAAGCCCACCCTCGACTCGACGCCGATGTTGCCCTCCCCGTCGGAGAGGATGCTCGCGGCGACGCCCGCGGGGTGATCGCCGGGAGTGGCGTCGTCGGGGACGGTGACGGTGAACGGCACGACCTCCGCGCCGCCCGGAGGCACGACGACGCTGTCCGGCAGCTCGATCCACGTGCCGGCATCCTCCGACTCGTGGCCGGAGGGAAGCATGTTGAAGCGACCGGTGTCGGTGAAGTAGCCGTCGGCCGCCGAGAGCTGGAACTCGACCTCGGTCGAGCCGTGGTTCGTGACCACCATGTGGTCGGTGCGGGCCTCCCCCGGATCCGCGTCCCACTCCGCCCAGGAGCGCCCGTCCTCACCGCTCGCGTCGCCTGGACGGACCGACCAGGTGACGGGCTCCTCCTCGGCGGCAACGGCGGGCGCCGCGCCGAGCGGCGCAAGGAACGTCGCGGCGGCGAGTGCGGCGACGAGGGTGATGGATCGCATGGGGGACCTCCAGAAGGATGGGCGGGGCGGGCGCCGGCCCGCCCCGCCCATCGGGTGACTTACTCGAACAGCGACAGCGTGATCGTCGACGTGTAGGTGCCGGCGGGCACGTCGGCCGGCACGACCAGGTCGAGGTCGGCCGTCGCGCTGAAGACGCCGCCGCCCGCGTTCGCCTCACCCGACTCGGCGAGGTACAGCAGCTCCTGGTCGACGAGACCCGGATCCGACGGGGCGACGTCGCCGCCGACCTCGACGAACGGCTCGCCCTCGCCCTCGCCGGCGACCAGCTTCGGCGACCAGCCGAGGTGGTTCGCCGAGATCGTCTCGCCGCCCACGGAGTCGTGGAAGTCGCTGGCGGTGCCGACGACGTACCAGAACGAGTCGGCCGGCACGTCTTCCGGCGCGCGGGTGTCGGTCACCGTCACAGTCGGGAGGCTGCCCGTGAAGACGCGCTCGAGCTCGGTCGAGCCGTTCTCCTCGAGGCTCGTCGACGCGGCGGCCACCGTCATGGCGAGCGCGCCGGGGCCCTCGACGGGCGCGATCTCGACCGAGACGTCGACGCCCTGCGAGTCACCCGCCCCGGTGCCCTCGGCGAGCGCGGCGGATCCTGCGGATACGAGCAGCGCGGCGCCGAACGCGATCGCGCTGCCGCGCAGTACAACAGACTTCTTCATGTCTTTATCTCCTTGAAAGGGGTGCCCGCGGCATCGGCCGCGGGCACCGAAAGTGGGGGTTAACCGGCGGCGTCGTACGCGGCCGTCTTGGTGACGCTGAGCTGCGCTCCGTCGACGTCGGCGGTCGCCGTCGCGGTCGCCTCGCCGGCGGGAATGGCGGCGGAGCGGGAGTTGATCGATGCGTTCGCGGAGTCGCCGGGCTGCACGGCCGAGAACGACTTCGAGCCGTACGCGGTCTCGACGACGACGTCCACCGGCACGTCTTCGTTGTTCGTCACCTTCACCGAGACGTACTGCTTGCCCGCGACGACGCGCGTGCTCGCCGAGGCGGTGACGTCCAGCTCGTCCTGCGCGTCGTCGGCGCGGCTGAGCACGACCTCGTCGACGACGCTGTTGACCGGGCTCGCGGTGCCATTGGCCTGGCTGCGCAGGGTCCGGACCGTGAGCGACTCGTTGGTGACCTCGATCGCCGAGTAGTTGCGCACCTTCTCCTGGTTCCGCACCGACGACCACCAGAGGTCGGTGCCGGTGTTCAGGTTGTAGTACTTCGAACCGCTCGCCGAGTTCGCGGTGACATACAGCACGTCGCCCGGGCCCGCCACGACGCTCTCGGACGCGGCCTGCTCCTCGGGATCGGCGATCTGGCCGTCGTTGATGAGATAGCTGCGGGTGTAGTGGTGGTCGTGGCCCATCAGCACCATGTCGATGCCGAGCTCCGAGATCTTCTGGGGCATCGAGTTGCGGCGGTCGATGATGTCGCTGTCGGTGGCGTGCACCGCGGCCGAGTAGATCGAGTGATGGAAGGCGAGCACCTTCCACTTCGCCTTGTCGCCCTGCTCCGCGACGACCTTCTCCATGAACGCGTTGTGCGAGGCGTAGTCGCGGCTGTTGGAGTTGATGTTGATGAACAGCACGTCCTTGTACAGGAACCAGTAGTCGCCGCCCGAGGCGCTCGAGCTGCCGGCCGCACCCGATTCGAGGTCGAGGTTCGGCAGGTTGAAGTGCTGCAGGTAGGCCTTCGACCCGACGTCGTGGTTGCCGTTCGTGGCGACGAGCGGGATCTCGCGCATCTGCGTCGGTGCGAGGAAGGACGCGTACTCGGCCTCGCTGCTCGCGGTGTTGACCTGGTCGCCGGCCGAGAAGAGCAGCTCGGCGTCGGGGTAGGTCTGGGTCGCGATGTTCATGGTGTCGATCCAGCCCGCCTCATCGGAGGCGAGATTGCCCGAGGCCCCCACCTGCGGGTCGCCGAAGAAGAGGAACTCGAAGTCGCCGTCGAAGTCCTGCGTGCGGAAGGTCGACGCGGCCGACCAGCCGGTCTCGTCGCTTCCGACGCGGTAGGCGTACTCGGTGTTCGGCTCGAGGCCGGAGAGCGCCGCGCTGCGGAAGTACTCGCCGCTCGTGGCCTGGCCGCCCGCGCTCGTCTCGACGGTGACGGCGGTCTCCGGGAAGACGCCGTCCTGCACCTCGGCGGCCTTCGCCAGCTGAGCCGTCTGCGGCACGTCGATGTCCGAGTACCACGCGAGGTTGCGCTCGGCCTCCGTCGCCCCCACGCCGAGCACGATGTCGGTGATCTCGGCCGGGCGGTCGGGCTGCTCCTCGACGGGTGCGAGCGATTGCCAGTCGAAGTAGATGTCGCTGCTCGTCTCTCGGTCCTGGTAGAGCGCGACGGCGATCTGGTTCTCGCCCGCCACGAGGGCGTCGGCGGGGATCTGGAAGGTGCTCGTGACGGGATCCCCGGCACTCTCGCCCGCGTAGGTGAGGTTCTGATTCTCGGCCGCGTCCACGCGGCCGTCCGCGAAGCCCGCGACCTTCTCGCCGTTGACGTACACGCGCACGGCGTCGTCATAGGTCACGGTGGCCTTGAGCGACTCGAGGCGCGCGAGTTCGTCCTCGTCGAGGCTCAGGTCGGTGCGGAAGTGGTACGTCGGCACGGTGTTCTCCGAGCCGTCGAGGAGGTACTGCAGCAGGGTGTTCGCGACGAAGCCGCCGCCGAGGTCCGCGGCACCGCGCTTGGATCCGAACGGCCCGCTCGCCTGGCTCCAGGCGTCGAAGGCGGCCGTCGTCCACGCGAGCGATCCGTCACCCGACGGGTCGGTGCCGTCGTCCGAATAGGCCCAATTCGTCTCGCTGCTCAGGTACGTCTCGGGCAGGGGCGCGAGTCCGAACTCGAGGTAGTCGATGTTGCCGACGTAGTTGGGGTAGTCGGCGGCCTCGCCGGGCTTCGGGTCGGCGTGCATGACGACGATCACGGTGTGCTGGCCGCTGACCTCGCGCAGCAGATCGACCGTGGTCTCCCCGTACGCCTCCCAGTCGTTGCCCGTGGCGGGCATCGCCACGGTGGCGATCTTGTTCTCTTCCGTCTTCTCGTCGAGATAGACCTCGATCGACGAGTTGAGGCCGCTGCGCGCCTCGTTGACGACGTAGCGCAGCGTCAGCGTCGACAGGGGCGCCGAGCCAAAGTCGACGTCGGCGTAGGAGATCTCGGCGCCGTCGAAGGTGTTCTTCACGCGGGATCCGCCGGAGGCTGCGCCGCTCGATTCGACGCCGGTGTCGATCACCCGGCCGTTGATCTCGGCGCCGTTGTTGTCGCCGGTGTAGCTTTCCGCCTCGATACGGACGGGCTCCGCGGCCGCGGCGATCGACGAGGAGCCCTCGGGTGCGTCGGCGGCGACGGCGGGGAGGGCCGCGGCGGCAAAGGATCCGGCGGTCAGCGAGACGAGGAGTGCTCCGGTGACGGTGCGTCGAACGGTGCGGTGCCGCGCATCGCGGCCGGGCGATGCCGCGACGGGCGGGCGCGGCGTGCTGTCTGTGGTCAGCAAGGTGGAGCTCCGATCTGAGCGTGCGTGGGGGAAAGGCGCGCGAGACGCGCACCCACGACACACTGGAGAGGTCGGATGACCCCCAGCCGACCCCCACGTGAACGGAGGGTGTCGTTCGCCTGACGCCCCGGAGACGTGCTCAGCCGGCGAGGCTCAGCACGACGCCCGTCGTGCCGTCGGCGACGGCGTCGAGCCCGGCGGCGACGGCCTCCGCGGCGCGCGCGGCGGTGGTACCCGCCGCGTCCAGCTCCCCATCGGCGGGTGCGCCGGATCCGCGCGAGGTCGCCCCCGGCCAGATCACGGCCGTCACGTTCGCCGTCGGCTCGGGTAGCTGCGCGCCGACGATCAGGAACTGCTGATCGAGCCACTGCGAGGTGAGGTACGAGAAGACATCCGATGTCGCGTCGCCCAGGCCGATCACGACATCGGCCTCCGCGGCGAGCGCCTCTTCGAACGCCGCATCGATTCCCGCCCCGCCACCGTCCGCCACGAACTCCAGGGTGCGGGCGCCCGCGCGCTCGCCGACCTCCCGTGCCGCCGCGCGCAGGGTCTGCGTCGCCGCGTCGTCGTTCGGCACGACGACCGCGACGACCCACCCGGCGATGTCACCGGCGTCGGCGGGCGGCACGGCCTCGATCGTGCGCCCGGGCTCCGGAACCACCCGGTACGGATCCTCGCTCGCGAGGGGCGCGGGTGTGTTCGGCGGGGACGCATCGCCGTCCGCCCCGTGCGCGCTGCACGCAGCAAGCAGCGCGACCGCCCCGAGGGCGATCGCGCTGCTTAGCGTTCGAGACCACGAATCCATCGCGCCAGTGAACACCCGGATCCGGGACTCTCGGTGGCGCGCCGGTGTCCGAAGGGTGAACGGGCGCGCGTTACTCGGGTGCTTACGCGGGCTCGCCCTCTTTCCGGGACCGGCCGATCGCGAGCCCGACGAGCGCGACGACGGCGGCGCCCAGCATCGTGAGGGCCAGCGGCAGCGTGGTGCCCTCGCCGCCGACGCCCACCAGCGCTGCGACGACGCCGGCGAGCACGAACTGCAGCAGGCCGAGGAAGGCGGAGGCCGCGCCCGTCGCCGCGGGCGGAACCGCCGAGAGCGCGAGGGCGGTCGCGTTGCCGAACACGAGGCCCAGCGGCGCGATCGCGAGGAAGAGCGGAACCATCAGCCACACCGCGGATGCACCGGCGAGTGTGAGGACGAGGATCGCGAGCGCGGCGAGGAGGCTGATCATCAGGCCCGCGGCCGTGAGGGTGCGGATCGAGTAGCGCTTCGTCAGGCGCGAGGAGATCGCCGTCGCGCCCACGAGGCCGATCGCGTTGACCGCGAACGCCAGCCCGTACTGGGGCGCCGACAGCCCGATCATGTCCTGGTAGACGAACGGCGACGCCGAGATATACGCCATCATGATCGCCATGCCGAAGCCGAACGCGAGCACGTGACCGACGTATCCGCGGCGCAGGAGGCCGGACCAGGATCCGCGGGTGCCGGTGCGCGCCGCGGCGCGGACCGCCTTCGGCCGCGACTCGCGCACGAACAGCACGGTGGCGGCGAGCGCGACGAGGCCGAGGGCGCCGACGATCGACAGCAGGCCGCGCCAGCCGATGGTGTCGGCCAGGAGGCTTCCGGTGAGCGGCGCCACGACGGGGGCAACGCCGCCGATCATCATCATGAGGTTGAGGGCTCGCGCCGCGGCAGGCCCCGACTCGCGGTCGAGGATCATCGCGCGACCGATCACCATTCCGGCGGCGCCGCCGAGCCCCTGCGCGAGGCGGGCGATGACGAGGAGCTCGATGCTCCCGGCGGTCACGGCGACGGCGCTGGCCGCGATGAAGAGCGCCAGCCCCGTGAGCAGCGGGATCATGCGCCCGATGCGGTCCGACCAGGGCCCGAAGAGCACCTGCCCAACGCCTGCGCCGAGCAGGAAGGCGGTCAGCGACAGCTGCACGCCCGTGGCGCTCGTCGACAGCTCGGAGGTCATCGCGGGGAAGGCCGAGAGGTACAGGTCGATGCCGAAGGGGGCGACGGCCGCGAGCAGGGCCAGTGCGAAGAGCGTCGCCGCGCCGATGCCTCCGCCCTTCGTCGGCGGAGCGGTCGGAGCGGTCGTGCGCACGGAATCGGTCATCGTCATATAGTTATGGAATCATAACTATATTCCCAAAGTCAAACGAGGTAGCCTTGCGATATGGCCACCGAGCACACTCCGCGCGACGAGGCTCTCGTCGAGCTGGCCGATCGCATCGTGCACATCGCCCGCAAGCTCAACGCGCGCACGCACCAGGATCCGCAGATCGTGCCCCTCAGCCCTCTCGAGGCGCTCGTCCTGCGGCACGTCGACCAGAACCCCGGGATCACCTCCTCGCACCTCGCCGCCGACCTCGAGCTGCGCACGAGCAACGCCAGCACCGTGCTGCGGACGCTCGTCGAGAAGTCGTTGTTGCGGCGCGAAAGCGACCCCGACGACCGACGAGCGGTGCGATTCGCGCTGACGGACACCGCGGTCGACAGCGTCGAGCGCCTGCGCACGCAGTGGGCGGAGTCGCTCGGCGCGGCGCTGCCCGGCACCGCGGATCCGGCGGAGGCGCTCGCGGTGCTGCGCGCGCTGGAGGAGGCGCTCGGATAGGACGCGCCCGCTGTTCGACGCGACGGCGGGAGTCGAACCCGCAACGACTGACGGTATGAACCGCGCCCCGGGACCACCCGGATCGCCGCGATGCCTCCACGCTAGGCGGCGCTCGCGGGGCCCGCACCGTTGTGACGTTCTGTGAAGTCACGCGGCGTCATCTGGGGCGCGATCCGCGAATACCCAGAAACGCCGAGAGGCCGGTTCCGAAGAACCGGCCTCTCGTGACTGTCTCAACACAGTGTGCGCCCGAAGGGACTCGAACCCCTAACCTTCTGGTTGGTAGTCTCGCGGATCCGTCACGGCCTGTTCTGGACACGCGCACGGCGTCGTGCGCTGGCCGAGCTCGACGCGGAGCTAGAGGCGGTTGAGCGATGAGCGCGCGGGCGGATCGGATCACGCGCCTGCTCGCGCTGGCTCGCTTGTTCAACGCCCCGTTCTTTCGCGCCTACCACGCTGGGGATGTCGAGGGCATGGATCGCGCGCTCGACCGATCGCGCGCCGTGTCTGCGGCCCTCGCCGACGAGGCGGTGCGCGTCGATCACGGCGACCTCGCGGCGACATGTGACCAGGGCGTTATTTCGGCCCGCGAGGATTGAAGACCGTGCCTGATCCTCTCCCACTGCCGCTCGAATGGTCGCGGCCCATCGATCGTTTCATCACTCACCTCGCAGCAGGCGGCGCGCCAGACACGACGCTGTCAGCACGTCGCCAGGCGCTCCAGCACCTCGCTCGTCGCGCACCGTCCGGCCCGTGGTCGCTCACGCTGGACGAGCTGGAGGATTACATCGCGGCTCAGTCGTGGTCGCGTGAAACTCTCCGCGGACGCCGAACGGCATTCACGCTGTTCTGGCGATGGGCCGTCGCCCGCGACATGACGGCGGCGAACCCTGCCGAGCATCTGCCCCGCGTGCGCGCCCTGCCGACGCGGCCGAACCCCATTCCCGTGCAGGTCTACGACACGGCGATGGGGCGAGCCGACGAGCGCACGCGGCTGATCCTGCGCATGGCGCGCGAAGCAGGCTTGCGACGCGGCGAGATAGCAGTCTCGCACTCACGAGACATGATGCCCGACCTCGACGGATGGTCGTTGGTCGCTCACGGCAAGGGTGGCAAGACGCGCGTCGTCCCACTCACACGACGACTCGCGTTCGAGCTGCGCGCGCTCGGAGACGGCTTCTTCTTCCCGGGCGACATCGACGGGCACCTCTCACCGCGCCGGGTGGGTGAGCTTGCCACGGAGGTACTTCCTGAGCCTTGGACGCTCCACAAGCTGCGCGCCCGGTTCGCGACGGACACTCTTCGCACGAGCGGCGGCAACTTTGGCCTCGTGCAGGATCTGCTCGGGCACGCGAGCCCCGCAACAACGAAGATCTACGCCGAGCAAGATCCCGCCTCAGCACGTAACGCCGTCGAGGCGGCGTCAGGCTCACTCGTCGGCGGCGCTCGGCTCGCCCTCGTCGGATAGATAGGATCCAACCATGAAACGCTATATCGCCGTCGGTGCCGCTGCTATCGCGCTCCTGATATCGGGGTGTGCGGCCGACGAGCCTGAGCGCACTTTCGATGACTACTTCGGTGCGTGTGTCGATGTCATCGGCCCTCAGATGGACGACGCGCAAATGACGATCGACTACTGCACGGAGTCGATCAATGCCGCGCTCGACGACCTCGGATCCGAAACGTCGACGAACCTGCTTGACGCCTTCGACGCATACCTCGATGCGGAATAGCACTCGAGCTAGGGCCGCCCCTGTGAATGGGTCGGCCCTAGCTGTGTCAGCCGCCGAGCCACTGGAAGGCGAAGGCTGCGGCCGAGACCACAAGCGCCCCCACTGACCACCACGGGGCGCGCTGGCCCGCGAGCGTGGTGCGGAGCTGGGCTATCTCGCGCCCCTGCCCTTCGAAGCGGGCATCGACGGCACGGTTGCGCTGTTCCCACTCGCCCCGCCCTACCTGGGCGCGCGCGCTGGCGTCGAGGCGCGTACCCAGGTTGGCGAGGTCGTGGCGCACGTCGTCGAGGCGGGCGACCACGACGGCGAGTGTCGCCTCGTCGCTCATGGTGTCGCTCACGTACGCGTCGGCCGGTACACGACGCCGAGCCCGCCCGCGATGAGCGCGACTCCGGATCCGATCGCGCCGCACACGGCGGTGACGACGGGCGCGGCATCGGGCGCGATCGCGGCGACAGCTCCCGGCGTGACGAGGGCGATCGCACCGACGACGAGGCCGACAACATACGCGGCGGTGCGGACGGGCTTGGGGATCGCGGGCGCGGCCGCGGGGTCGGGGATGGTCACTTGACGCCTCGAATCATCTCGGTGAGGTTCTCGGATCCGTTCTTCACGGATCCGCCGATGCGCGCCTTGATCCATTCCTGGTTGGCGATCACTTCGGACAGCAGCGCCGTGATCGTCGGGCCGTTGATCGACCCGCCGATACGCTGTCCTGTCCAACTCTTGCTGTCGTCCTGGCTCATGTTGTTCTCCTTATCGGTGTTGGTTTCAGTTCCCCACGGGTCGAGGTCGACGACGTGCCACAGCTCGGTCGGTACGGTGACGTTGACGAGCAGGCCGACCTCGTGGCATGCCCGTTCGAAGTCGGCCCACGGGATCGCGTTGTAGTTCGCGATGTCGACGGCCCCGGCTTCGACGTGCTCGACGTGGCGGGCGAGGCCGTAGCGGCCGGTCGTGTTGCCGCTCCAGTCGCCGCCGTGCGACGAGTAGCCGGGGATCGACGCGCCGATGCCGAGCGCGGCGCGCACGGCCTCCTGTTCACCGATCGGCCGGTATGCGTTCGAGGCGCCGTAGGCGCGGGGCGAGACATACAGGGTCACGCCGTGGGATCGTTTGACGCGATCGCGGAGCGCGACGAACTTCGCGCGCGTGCCGGGGAACCAATAGCAGCCGTCGGCCTCGACGAGCTGATCGAGGGGAACACGGCCGTTCGGGTAGCGGGCCATTAGCTGCCCTCAGTGAGGGCGAGGCCGTGCGGGTCGTGTAGCACTGCCTGACAGCCTCCACAAATTACAACGTCCGAGTCAGGGAGGGTCACAGCGATGCCCTCGTTGGGGCATCCGCCGATAGTGCAGGTGACGGTCATGGTGTTCCTTACGGTATGGCGATCAGGTGGACGGTGATGCCGATTTGTGCGGCGGTGAAGTGGCGGACGGCGACGGTCGCGCCGGTCGTATCGGTGCCGCGGAGGTGATATTCGATCCGGTGATCGGCAGACGTGTTCTGAGGCGATGCGACGACGGCGGGCGTCGAGCTGAACCGGCCTGCGGGGAAAGTGAAAGACACGCTTACGGTTTGCCCCTGCGGTACGGACACGGACGATTTCCCCACGTATCCGCGAGTATCGACATACGATTTCGACGCTGCGACGGCGTCGGCTTTGGCGCTATTCGCCGCGCTGTCGACGTAGCCCTTCGTCGCGGCGTGCACGCTCGAGGTCGGAGTGGCTACTGCTACCTGTCCAGATGTGTTGCGGCGCACAATCGCGCCGGGCGTCGACGACGAGGTCGCGGCGGATACCTCATCGGCCGCGGTCGTTGCGCGGGCGTCTACAGCGGCGACGTCGTCGTTAATCGTCTCGGCAAGGTTCTGCATGTCGGCGGGGACGTTGTTGGGCGAGTCGAGCGTCGGGTACGGGTAGCCGCGACTGGTGTTGGGCATGGGTCATTCCTCCGGTGTGCGGGTCTTGATGTTCATTCGTGCGGCAGGCAGGTCGAATGTGACCGACTGCACGACGAGGGGCTGGGCTGTGTCGTCGGGCGTCGCGACTGTGATCGTGTCGCGGGGTCGGATCCACCACAGGGCACGAGCAGCTTCGACGGACACGAGACGACGGCGGGACATCGCGCGGCGCAGGATCGTCTGCGCGGCGTTGTTCGCCTGTGCCTGCGACGCGGCGACGTTGCGGACGATCACAGGCCGTAACTTTCGGCCGACGGCGGAGACCGAATGCGGCCCTGTCAGCGTCTCCGCTTTACCGACGACGACGCGGTCGGTGTCGGTGTCGTCGCGCCACCGGTACACGATGACGAGCGAGTTTCCCCAGTTGGCGCGGTCGCGATGTTGCTCGGAGCTGTGGACGAGGCCTCGCGCGCCGGGGGTGATCGCGGCGACGGGCGTCGTATCGATGACGGCTGAGCGGGCGTGCCAGGTGCCCATGCCGTCGTGGTAGGCCGACGCGCCCGCACGGTCTGCGAGGTCACGCAGGACGGCCGCGAGGCTGTCGTCGTACGCGATCGCGAGAGTGTCGGGGGCGTCGAGGATCGTCGCACCGTCCTGTGCGGGCGGGATCACGGCAGACTCGGCGGCGGCGGATCCGGCAGCGGCCGTGATGATCGCACGGTACGCGTCACCGAACCGCGTCGCGGCCGTGAACCGGGCGGGCAGCGTCCACGGCGGGTCGAACAGTAGCGTGTCGTCGCTGTAGGCGTTGAACACGAGGTGACCGTCAGGACGGGCGACCGTGGCATGGTCGACGAGTAGCAGCGCGATCGTGTGAACGTCGCGGATCCGGCCAGGGTAGAAGTAGCCGACATCGACGCGGATTCGGACGGGCTGAGTCTCGTCGAACGCGGCGAGGGCGGCGTCGTCGGCCGCGATGCGGGCGCCGGTCAGGGACACGTACGGGGTGCGTTGCTCGTCGTAGCTCAGGCTCGCGGTGTCGAGCGTGAGCGGCACCGTGCCGAGCGTCGGATGGACGGCGTACAGCTCGACGATGCAGGTAAGCGATGCGTCGAGAGTCGCGTCGAGCGCGCGGGGGTCGAACGGCGCGATCATGCGGGCACACCGAGCAGTAGCTCGCGATAGGTCGGCAGTTCGTCACGCGAGGCGCGATAAGTGCCGAACTCGTCGAGGGCGGCTCCGTACGTCCAATCCGTCGGGGCAAGCAGAGTGCCCGTGGGGCGCTCGGTCTCGGCGACGGTGAGCGTGACCCACCACTGCACATTGTGGGGGCGCGCGGTCTCTCGGATGATGCGGGGGATTACCTGTTCGACTTCGAAGTACCCGTCGAGGCCGGGAAAGTCGTTCTGGCGAATCATCATCGTCTCGCGCTCGGCGCACACGGTGATGATGGTGCGCACCTCGTCGTAGCTCGCCGCGTGCAGCTCGACGGTGCCCCGACGCAGGCCGAGCACGTCGCGGTTCACGACGGGCGCGGCGCGACCGATGACGGTCGAGATAGCCGAGTTCGTCGAGCGGGTGAGCGACCAATCGACGAACGCGACCCGCACACCGTCCTGTGGCAGAACAGCCGGGTGCAGGTACCACGTGTAATCGTCGAGGATCCCGTCGAGGGTGACGCGAACCTGGGCGCGTTGCAGCACACCGTCGACGTACGCGGCGATCTCGTAGTCGACCGGGCCGACGAGGGCGTGCTCATAGTCGGATACGGCGATCGCTTCGACGCTCGACGGCAGCACCGGCAGGCGCACGTCGTCGACGCCGTTGATGTCGAGGCGACGGAACTCTTCGAGGGTGGCGACGCCGCCGAACTGCACATCGAGGTCGATCGCGACGCGCTCACGCGACGGCGTCGCGGTGATGGTGATGCTCACGGGCCGTACTCCACTCGGGGTTGCATAAGGAACTCGATATAGGGCGACCGGACACTGCGGGCGGCCTGGTCAACCTGCCATTGCAGGTCACCACTCAGCGCCCAAGGCACGCCGACGGGCGGCGCGCTGACGCTGTTCACGGCGCTACTGACGCTGTCCTGGATCTGGTAGGCGTTGCCCGAAATGCTCGACGCCATAGTCGACACCATCGACGCGCCGGTCGCGCGGGTGTGGGCGTCGATCGCGGCCTGCTGCGTCGCCGGGTCAGACGTGGCGATGACCTCAGCGACCGCGCCCGCGACCTCCGGCCCCTTCGCGAGCAGCTCCTGCGCGAGGGCGTCGCCACCGGCGGCCGAGATGATCGCGAGGTTCTTCTGAAAGTCTTCGGCACGCTGGGCCTGCGCGTTCCACTCGTCGATGAGGTTCTGTGTCGATACCTGCGCGTCTTCGACGTAGTCTTCCCAGCTGTCCGAGCTGTCGGCGGTGCTGTCGGCGACCGCCTGCGCGGTCTCCCGAGCCTTATCCTGCTGCTGTTGGAGCAGCTTGTCGTAGACGCTCGTCGGGTCGGCCTGCGCTTCGAGCGCGTCGCCGTACGCCTCGATCGAGCCGGTGAGGTCTTCCTCTGCCTGCTGGTGTTTCTTGTAGTCTTCGACGCTGAGACCGTGCGATTCGGCGAGAGCCTTCGTGACGTCGTTCTCGATCTTCTGTTTCTCGATGAGGTCTTCGATTTCGGGCGAGAGCTTGTCGAGCGCGTCGGCCTTCTTTTCGAGGTCTGCGATGTGCTCCTTCTCGGCCTCGCTGAGGGTCACGACGGCTGACTGCGTGCCGTAGATGCCGGTCGCGTAGGTCGTGTTCTCTTCACGGATCCGGGCAACCTCGTCGCGCATTTCCTGCGCGCGGCCCTTCAGCACGTCGAGGCTGTCGGCGAGGGCTTGCTGACGCTCGATCGGATCCGTCGTGTCGAACGCGGACATAAACTGTGCGACGACTTCGCCGCTCCCCTGCGCGGCGGCGGCGATGACCTCGATGCCAGTCACGGCCTGGTCTTGCCAGACCTCGTACCATTCCTTCGTGTCGACGATGCTCGTCGCCAGCTCGTCGAAACGCTCCTTCAGCGACTCGACGCGCTCGGCGTCGTCCGCGGTGATCATCTCCACGGCGAGGCTCGCGGCCTCCTCGCGCATGCTGTTAGCCTTCTCGGCGATTTCCTCGAGCTTGGTCTGCGCGAAGCCGAGACCGGCCGCGAGGGCGACACCGGCCGCGAGGCCGAGCGGGCCGAATCCGCCGAGGGCGTTCGCGGCGATGTCGCGCAGTGAGTCGAGCGCGTCGACCGGGTCGCCGCTGAAGCTCGCGCCGAACTCGCGCGCGGCCTGGTCGGCCTCGTCCTTGATGTCACCCACGCCGTCGGCGAGCTTGCCGGTCGCGTCGTCGGCTTTCTTCATGCCGTCGCGCATGCCGTCGCCCGCGTTCTTCCCCGCCTTCTCGGTGTCCTTCGCGGCATCGGCGAGCTGCTTGAACGTGCGTTCGAGTCGATCGCCCTCGTCCTTCGCGTCGGCGAGGGGCTTATCGAGCTGGGCACGGTCGGCCTGCCGGTCGGCGTCGCTGAGCGCGTCGGCTACGTCCTGCACGGCGTCCGCGGTGCGGTCTGCGGCCTTCTCGCCGTCACGTAGCGGGCTGTCGAGGTCGGCGCGGCCTGCGGCCCCGTCGGCGTCGCCGAGCGCGTCCTGCACGCCGTCGATCGCCGCCGAGGCACGCTCAGCCGCATCCTCACCCTCACGCAGCGGGCCGTCGAGGTCGGCACGGCCCGCGGCCCCGTCGGCGTCGCCGAGCGCGTCCTGCACGCCGTCGATCGCCGCCGAGGCACGCTCGGCCGCATCCTCACCCTCACGCAACGGGCCTTCGAGGTCGGCGGCGTCGGCGCGCTGGCCTGCGTCGCGGAGGGATCCCGCGACGCCGTCGATCGCGCCCGCGGCACGGTCGGCGGCGTCCTCACCTTCGCGCAGCGGCTCGTCGATGTCGGCGCGCTGCGCGTCGGCGGCGACATCGTCGAGGCTGTCGGCGACCGCTTCGAGCGCGCCCTCGACATCCTTCGCGCCGCGCAGAAACTGCGTGACGTTCGAAAGAAAGTCGATGCTGATAGCCATAGCTATTTCCTGTCGTTGATGTCGGTGCCGGGGATCGCCGCGAGGGCACCGACGACGGTGCGAACCCAGATGCCGACGACCTTCGTCATTGCCGCCGAGGCGGCGTCGAACGCGATACGGCCGTGCTGCGTGCGTCCCTTGAACTGCCGGTTAATGACCTGGTCGCGCTGGTATGGGCGGCGGGTGCGCTTGGACACTTCGCCCTTCGAGACCCGCTTGGATCGGGCGCCGAACTCGGCTCCCGGCCAGCCGGTCGCCGGGTCGAGACCCCCGCGGAGCTCGCGGCCGTTCGCCGCGGTGACGCGCACGCCGCGATCGCTCGCGGTCGCACGCGCCCGAGCGACGATCAGCGCCTGTTCCATCCGACTGTGCGCGCGCGAGTTGAGTTCCTGCTGCCATAGCGGCCGGATCGCGTTGCGCGCTTCCTTGTTGATGTCGAGACGTACCTGACGCTGGGCCGCTTTGAGCGCGAGGATGGTCGCCTGAAGCTCGCGCGATTGATTCACGTCGAGCTTGACCAGCTCAGTCACGGCCCAGCGCTCCGGGGTTACTCGCCCGTGCCAGGGTCGGGCTCGGGGGTCGGGTCGGTGTAGACGGTGAACTCGCCGTCGACGGGGCAGGCCACGGTGTGGATGATCGGCCCCGCGTTGGTGACGTTCGTCGACAGCGGCGGGCGCACGAACGTGATCGTTCCCGACTCGGCGTAGGTGCCGTCGTAGTGCGGGTAGACGATCAGGGTCGCCTTCTGGCCGGGGTTCTCGCGCATGAGCCGCCACAGCGATTCGGGGTTCTCGCTGTCCTGCGCCATGGCGATGTTTGCGACGGCCTCGTTCGATTCCTCGACGATCTTGTTGCCGTTGCCGAACGGCGTTGTCGTCTGCGACGGGGTCGGCAGCTCGATCGACTGGGTGTGGCCCTGGTACTCGTCGCTGGTGCCGTCCTCGCGCTCGATGATCAGCTTGTAGCGCTTGGTCGCGCGGGCGTTGTTGGGAATGACGGCCATTTCTAGTCTCCTTGCGTGATGGTGCCGTGCGCCGTGATGGTCAGGCGATAGGCGGGCTTCTGGGTGTCATACGCGGTGCGGTCGGCGGTGCCGTCCCACACGTGCGCGGGCAGTGCGGACAGGCAGCGGATGACGGTTTCGAGAGCGTCGTCGAGGCGATCCTCGATCACGTCGACGGTGTCGCCGCGGGATCCGTCGACGACAATCCACACCGTCAGCGTCCACACGAGCGGGATCGAATCGCCGTCGGGCGAGGTCTCCCCCACAGCGACATTCGTCGACTCGATCACGACGGCGACGGGCTGTGACGCCTCGAACGTCCGCAGGGCGTCCGGGTAGGGCAGGACAAGCCATTCGTCGGGCACGTCCTTCGTGATGAGTTCAGCGAGCGAGCTTCGAGCGGTCACGGGCTATCCGATCAGTGAGTGGACGCGGCCGAGGTCGCGGCCGTCGTCGTCGGGCTCAGGGATGATGAGCAGGCCCCGGATCTTCTTGTCCATCGGGTACAGGCGCACGGTGTTCGTCGAGCCGCCGAACCCGTCGTCTTCCACGGCCTGTGTCGACTGCCAGTTCGCGAGCGCCTGGTACGCGACGCCGAGCGCGAACGACGCCGACGGCGGGCGCTCAGTGTCGAGCGCGAGGCCCACCTCGCGCAGGCACTGCTCGCGCGCGACGGCGAGGCCGTGGTCGGTCACGACGATGTTGTACTTCGTGCGGGCGGTCGCGGAATCGAGCCAGGCGGGAGGTTCGGCTTCGGGCATCGCCGGATCCTTTCTGCAGCGGGGCCGCGGCGGGCCGGTTGGGGTCGGCCCGCCACGGGGTCAGTTACTCGCCGGTCGGGGCCTCGACAGGTGCGGTGATCGTGTACTTGCGGATCGCGCGCTCGTCGGTGATCAGCTGCCCGCCGTACGCGAAGAAACCGAGGTCGACCGCGCCGTGCGCGATGTCGATCGCCTCGAGGCGGATCTGCGGCGACTGCCGCACCTCAACGGCGCGCTTGTCGTAGCCGACAAGGGATCCGGCCGCGAGGTCGAAGTCGATTTCGAGGCCGAGCGCCGACGCGACATCGACCTTGCCGCCGAGCATGTCGATGCCGAGGCTGTTCAGCAGCCATGCGGGAATGTCGGCAAGCTTCAGCTCGGCGTACTGCGTGAACACGTCTTCGGCGACCCACGCCTTGGTGAGCGTCGCGCCGATGCGCTTCAGGTCGAGCGCGAGCGCCTGAAGGCCTCCCATGAGCGACGCAGGCTGGACGGCGGGCGTGGTCGCGGCGTCGAGCAGCGCGGCGCGCACCTTCTTGTCGCTGTCGACATCGAAGTCGGCGGCGAGCAGGCCGAACAGGCTCGCGACGAGGTCGGGCGAGCCGAGGTCAGTGAAGATGCGATCGACCTTCGTGCCGAATCCCCATCGGCCGCTGTCGGCCTCGACCTTGACGGTCTTGCGCTTGCCGGTCGGCACCTCAGCGAAGTTGCCCGCGTACTCCTTCACGCGGCCCTCGACATCGCCGTCGACGTCGGTGTACTCGTCGGGGCGAGCCCAGCGGAAGCCTTCGAGCTTGGTTCCGTTGAGGGGCTTCACGCCGCCGAGGCTGTCGATGTAGGGTCGGCCGCTGGTCTTGGCGTTCCACACCTCGCCGATCCACTCGGGGCGACCGATGAACGCGTGGCCCGCGTCGACGGCGACGCCGTTCTCGGCGAGGGCGGCGTTCACGGTCGTGACGATGCCGCGCATGTCCGACTGCTTCGCGAGGTCGGAGACCTGCGCGGCGATCGTCGCGAAGCTCGCGGGGCGATCCTCGACGCGGCCGCGCGGGGCGGGGTCGCCGGTCGGGCCTGCCGAGTACTCGGCGGGGACGGGTGCGCCCGGTGCGGGCGGCGTCGCGAGCGATGCCTGCACGGGCGCGGGCGGGGTGTCTGCGGCGGCGGATCCGCCACCTTCGACGGCGTCGAGCGCGGCGAGGGCCGCGTCGTACTGAGCCTGGGTGATGGTACCGGCGTCGAGCGCGGCTTTCAGCTGTTCACGGTTCACGGGGGTGTCCTTTCGGGAACGGGTGTGGCGCGACGCCGAGACGGCGTCGACCTGGGCATCGGAGAAAGCGGGAATGGCGACGAGGCTGGTCTCATACAGCTCGGCGTCGGTGTAGTGCACGACATCGTTGTCGTCCCAGAAATAGCCACCGGGGCGAACGGCCGCGCCGATCGAGAGGCCGTCACGCAGACCGGCCTGCGCCTGCTGAAGTGCCCAGTCGCCCTCTGGGGTCTCGGGCACGTGGAACGTGGCGACGGCGCGCTCGTCGGTGATGTCGAGCGCGGTCGCGTAGCCGACGGGCTGTTTCGCGTCGTGGTCGACGAGCAGCTTCACGCGGGACAGCGGCTCACGAATCGACGTGAACACGCCCGGTTCGAGGATCCGGCCGTCCGACGTTTCCACGCCGAACAGTGCCGCGGTGCCGGTGATGGTGCGCTTGGCGGTGTCGGTCTCGATCGTCGGCGTGAACGTGATCTGCACGTCGAGCGGGGCGAGGCCGAGGCGCACGCCCGACAGCTGCGCGACGCGCTGGCGGAACTGCGCCTGCGTGATCGTCCCGGCGCGGAGCTGTGCGCGGAGCTGTTCGATGGTCATGCGGCTTTCCCTTCGAGGATGAGGGGTTCGCCCTCTTGTGCTTCGATCCATGACTGGTCGATGAACTTGCCGTCGAGGCCGAGCTTGTACGTCTCGAAACGGGTCTTCAGGTCGGGCTTGGTCAGGTCGTCGGTGTTGAACTCGACGCGCCACCCGATCGGCGTCAGGTCGGGCATCGACAGGCGGGCACTGATCGCGGTCATGTACTTCGCGAGGAATAGGTCGATGAGTTCCCACGAGCGCGACTGACGGTTCTGGTAGTTCATCGACGCGCCCTCGATCA
>Ga0302349_1001264_pt1 | contig 20645 bp, 27 predicted proteins | sample PhyAR1_FD_202176 | JGI IMG/M metagenome (GOLD analysis project Ga0302349, IMG submission 202176) | Leaf surface microbial communities from alfalfa plants in UC Gill Tract Community Farm, Albany, California, United States - DLSL A.R1... | ecosystem: Host-associated > Plants > Phyllosphere >...
AGACTCAATGGCGGCCCGAAGGAGAAGGTGCGGCGCCACAGGGAGTTTCCCAGCATCATGCAACGGATAAATTTCGGATTCGATACGGTGTACAGCCAAGCAAGAGGGAATGATGTCCAGGTTAGGCCAGCACGTGGGTTTAATGGCATAAGCAGCATCATCACGTTGACCCATATAATAAGGGAGAAGGGTATCTTCCGGATGAATATGCAAATCCGGCACATAGCCATGATAAAGCGACGCGGTGGCCTGAGGATCTGTGGCGTCAATTAATAAGACACGTAATCCCTGTAATGCCATCCATTGAGCTATATGTACCGATGTGGATGTTTTATAAGCCCCCCCTTTATGAGCAGCTACCGCAAGGACAACGGGATCGTGCCCGGCCGGCCTTGTTGGGCGGGTACCAAACACATCTCTCATTGCATTGATTTGCTGTATCGAATATCCGGTACGCTGCTCAACGCGTCCGATCATCGCGGTTTCCGGGGATGGCAACTTTCCTGACTCTTCATAGTTTCGGATCGTTTGCGCCGTGACACCCACAAGATCTGAAGCCTCCGTGATCCGCCAACGCCGGGTAATCGCTCGAGCTTCCGGGCTGTCGTTACCAAATTGCGCTTTAGCGATTTCCTGCGTCATAAATTGACCACGTTCTATACAACGATCCAGCGTTGACTTGAGATCCATGTTATCCCTTATTCAGTTTTTTGCATCTTTATAGTAAATCATCAACAAAAACGCAAAACAACAGTTATAACGCATAAGGAGACAAATAAGGCATAAACATGACGTATGTCAGCAGAAGACGGAGCTAACGCGATCTTGAGGATGTATAAAGAAGGGATTAAATGAGCAAAGATCATAAACAAACATCCGAAGGATATTTGTTATTTTATTCTTTTTAACTTTCTCTTTATGAGCTAGATAATCAAATAATATCAACAACATAACTTCATGTGTGTGGAGTATTTTTCTGTCTCCGGTGGATCTATTTCATGATCTACGTGGATCCTTTTCATGCCTTATGAAGAAGAAATTTCTGTTGATAAATTAAGATGTTGGACACTAAACGGTAGTTTTATTGCTACAGGATCGGTCTGAATCATCATTATGTACCTTGCAGAGGTCAGACGCAAAGGTGGAGCAATTTTCTGTTCAGTCTCTCTTTACTGAACAACGGGTTACTCTCATCGGTGGAGATTTTTCCTGTTGGTGCGTGAGGAAAGGTGGGGGAATTTCCTTTGAAGGTTAGTTACAGGTGGAAGGATTTTATGTCAAGGGTGATGAGTAACTGTGGAGACATTTCCTGTGGTTTGGCTCGAGTGCTGTTTGACCTGATGTGTGGGAGGGGCAAATAATGGAGGAAGGATTTTCTGTACCTATAGAGTGTATGTGGATGGATTTTCTGCATGAATTGACGGTATTGGGAGGAGGGTGGTCCTGTTCATGTAACAAACAAAGGTGGAGAGATTACCTGTAAGGTTGTCAGGAAGGGTGGACAAATTTCCTGTTAAAGGGTGTCGAAAAGGGTGGAATGATTTCCTGTATATGTCTGCGGCGCATTGAGATCTTATTCTGTATACAGTTTTTTCTGATATCGGCTTTTATTCAGTGGCTTGCCTGGAGAAAGGGGAGGGAGAGTATTCAGAGCATTTCTATGAGTGGAGATATTTCCTGTTCGTGTGCAGTAAAGGTGGAGTTATTATCTGTGACGGCGCGATGTCATTGCGAGCCCTGATAGGGTCGTAGGGAAGACAGGTGGAATCATTTCCTGATACGGGTAAATTTGTTGTGAGGAATATCATGGTTCAAGGTGGAGATTACGATTTACGTGCCCCTTCTTAATGTGGAATAATGTTTTGGTGTTTCCACATTATGGATAGAGCGAATGAATCATGACACATTGACTGTGGTGCAGGGGAACGATCTTCTTGAAGGCGCCTATGGTGTCACTCTAGACGAGATGCGCCTCCTGAACCTGGCCCTTGCGCAAATTGATAGCAGAAAGCCACAACCGGACATGTTGTACACGCTTTATCCTCGTGATTACCAGCGCATTTACGGTGTCAACCCGACCAGCAGCCACCGCCAACTGCGCGATGCCGCTGACAGCCTGATGAAAAAACCGGTGACGATCTACAAGGAAGACCGAAATGGGAAAGTCAGAACGGTTCAGCTTTCCTGGTTTTCTCGTCTAGAGTATGTGAGCAATGACGACCACAGTGCGGTCGTGCTGCGTTTTGGCCAGGACGTTGCCCCTTATCTTTTTGAGCTGAAAGAAAGCTTTACCAAACTGGACTTTATAAACCTGGCCAGGCTGGATACCCCTTTCTCGATCCGTCTTTACAGCTGGCTGGTCAAGGCACGTAACCTGACCCGGTATCGGAACCACGGGACCATAGAAGTGACCCTCGAGATCGAATGGATGCGAGAGAAGGCTAACCTGCAGGGAAAATACCAGGATTACCGGGACTTCAGGCAAAAACTGCTGCAACCTTCTCTCGATCGCATCAATGCCTCGACCGATATTTCGGTGATTTGGGAGCCGGTGAAGATTGGCCGCTCTGTACACGCCATCAAATTTACCTACGTTGACGAGTCCGCTCCGGAAGCGGTGAAACCGATGCGCCCACGTCTGCCACGTCGCCCTCATGTGACGGCAGGATCCGCTGCTGAAGGGGAGTGGGCCAGAAAATGCATCGCACTGCTGACTCAGTATATGGCGCAGCTGGCTGCCTATGATCCTAACGAGAAGGTGACTGTGCCTGACTTACGAAAACTGGCCGGTTGGTACAAGAAAGTGGGACATCGTGACCAGGAAAGAGAAACACTGGACGCCATCAAACTTCGGGCTCAACGTCGAAAAACAGCCAAGTGATGCGCATTTTGGAAGAGGACAGGGTGGTCGGTTGCTCGATGAATATATATATATTCAACTGATCTTATTTCGTCAATCTGCCAGGTATACCGCAGACCGTCATATTTTACGCCGAGTCATGTGACCGACAGCATGACTGCTCCCGGCGGCATCAATATGCGTTATAAAAGCCATTCTTTTTGTTCCCTATCATACTGGGTCAACCTGTTGTATCCAGTACGAGTCGCACTTTACAACGTCAATGAAGGCCATCAACCGCAACAGCGTACCAGATACATCGATAACTTAAAGTACTTGACGTTAACCGTGGATAAAAACGGGATGCCGTGATTGAATGTTTACCGTTTGAGCGGCGTCTTGCCTGACGTATCGTCGCAGGCCTGCATCGATTCTCATCCACCACAATCAGGATTGCGGTGGGGGCGGTCGGTCCGGCATATCGAGCACGATTACGTGGGAAAATCCAGCGCTTCGATATCCATAGATTGATGGAGGACTCGGGAAATCAGCACTTCATCGCCTTGTTTTATAATATATATCCCATGCTTCTTGTATTGAAAGCGCCGCATACCCTGGCAGATCCAGGGGCATTCAGTACTTAACTCGGGATTTTGAGCCAGCAATTCAAAGATCTTCGTGAGCCCTTCATGATAGTGTTTAGCTTGGATAAGGCTAAAATGTTGGATAGTGCAACACGTAAGATCATAGATATCCTCATCAGCCAACGTGGAGAGTTTATACATTGGTATCCTTCGCTGCTGCTGCAAAAATGTCATCCATGGTGCGAGGACTAACAGGGGCATTCACGCCAGCCAGAACCATTTCCCGTACGCTTTGAATACGTTGTTCACGCGCTTCCATCAGCCTTAACGCATCGCGAAGCACTTCAGAGGTATTACCATAGCGGCCAGATTGGACCATTTCTCCCACAAAGCCCGTAAAATGTTCACCCAGTGTTACGCTGGTTACTCGTGCCATTTGAATTCTCCATTGTATTACTCAGTAATACAAATATACGTGAGTGGTACATTGAATTCAACGTTTCTTATATTGTCGTACAACACCTCTATCTGTCTGCCACGTCATTTTTTGCCATTGCGGAATACTTAAACGTGGTTTCTCCGCCGGATCACAGACTGTCCAGGAGCGCCTTGCGGTTGAACGTACGCCTCCGCTCGAGATCCTGTTCAGACACAGTCATCAGTGTAAGCAGCGCAATGCTCTCATCCCGGCGAATGCGATCGTCATAAAACTCGATCACATACGCAGGCTGGCCGTTTTGCGTCACGATCAGGGGTTCGCTGACATCGAGTGTGGCCGCATTTTGTTTCAGATAACGGAGCGTCACAATTCTCATCCTGTTTCCCTCGTTCGGCCTGCAGCAAAAGACTAACGCTAGAGCGTTAGCCGGCGGATGTGCGCCGTCATCACTGCCATCCTGTGGTGAGTTATAACACCATTCACTAACTAGTGACAACGTCACCTAAAAACTCTCTCAACAGTCACTCATGCAATCAAAGGTGGAGACATTATCTGTTCGGACTGAGCAGCTGCATAGCCTGTTCAGGGGTCATCTCAAATCGCACGCCCAGTTGGCCGGCAACGTCCAGCGCGAAGACCCGGGTGTAGATCTCGGTGCTTTTATAATCCCGGTGTCCCATGAACGATTGCAGGATCTTCGGGTGTACCCGGTTATAGAGCAGATGCATGGCAAAACTGTGCCGAAACGTATGAGGGGTTATGCTCTCAATGGAGAAGTGCATTCCGTTTCGTAGCGCATTACCCAGGGCATCCTTCAACCAATTGCGGGCGGTGTCATCGGAGATCTCCCAGACCGGTTTGGTGATATAGCGGGTAAAGGTGGCCAGATGATCGCGCAGCCGGCGCGCAAAACCGGGGTCAAGCAGCGGCACGGTGCGTTTCACCGGTGACTCTTTCCCGGGGCGGCCGCGACGGCCTGCTGTTTGGTTGCGCTGTTTTAAGGTTCGCAGCACGACAAAGGGTTTGACGGCATCGAGCACAATGTCTTTCGGTGTGACGGCCAGGGCTTCGTTGATGCGCGCGCCGGTGTTCCATAAAAAATCAAACAGCATTCGCCGGCGCAGATCGGCAATGTTGTCGAGCAATAAGATTATCTCCGGTGCCAGCAGATAGGCCGGTTGATCCGACAGATTCAGCGCCATTCGACGCATGGCTACGGCCTGAGCAAAATCAAAGTAGGGGCTGGGGAGCGCTTCCGTACTGGAGGCGGCAGGTTCATAGGCTATCAGTGACACAGTTCACCTCGTAAATTCAGAATTGCCCTATCAGAAAATTCCTCCACCTTTCGCTACCAACCGGTCCTCGGGCAAGCGGAGAATCAGGAATATCTCCCGATCGCGCTACGTAAAATCTGCAGTACCATGACCCTGATAAAAATTTATTTTGCACGTAGCGCAATCTGATGAAGATCTACCCTTTTTCGGAGGAAGAGGGCGGGTACTGGCAGAAAACTCAGCCCCTATTGTGCCTGAGAACGCCACGGTGATCGTTCGCAATAAATCTGCTGCCGCGGATCTGCAAATCGGTAAAACTGGAGTATAACGGAAAATACCGAGTGGCGGGGATCCAAATACTGGCGGCGGCTGACGCCCGCCAAACCGCCGCCAGGGGTTAAAAACACCCTATGTAGTGTTAAAAACCGCAGCCAATATACCATATATGGGTTACCCACAGAAACTGGGGATAAGTCTGTGGGGGATCGGCTTTCCTGGCGTTAAGCCGAACGGTGCAAAACTGAAGCGGAAAAAACGTTTCTGTTGGTCTCCGTCCACAACTTGAGTGGAAAGCACACTTGCAGTCAAAAGGCTGGCGCAGAGGATAGAAATAAGCACTGGCTCTTTTTATTATTGCAATTTAAAACGCGGGTACCTGAACCATGATGCCTACAAGCAGACAGGGTAACATGTAAAAAATTTAAGATACGAGATACGAGATATTTAAAACAAATGTTTATATATGTAACGACATTATATAACTATTAAAATATAAGAAGATAGTTTCTAGCGCTGTAAGGGACGCTCCAACCATCGCTACTGCGATGATTTCCTTTATTATCATATAAACCCTTGTTTTTTTTGGTTATAGATAACTTTGTTTTTTATTATTAATACAACAATAGTGACCAAGTCAATTATTTTATCAAAAAAAACAATAAGCATCCTGTAAAAAACCAAAAGGTTAAAAGGGAAAAAAACAATATTAACCATGTAGTTCTTCTGGAAATGTACATACACATATTGGCTTTCTCCTTTCTACAGTTTTTTAAATTAGCACAAACTCATTAACACGACACTGATTAAATTTGTTGGGATTATCTTTATTTAATTTCGCGATAACTATAATTGGTTATTGCTATTATTTTAATAACATTTAGTTTGTTATTTTTGCGGGAGTGGTAAGATTCATCTGTATGAAAAATTTAAAAGGAATGATAATGAAAAAAAATAATTTCAATAATCTTGACAATGTATTTGCACATGCCAAAATCTTGGCTAAGATGAATAATTTTGGCTTGGCTATAACTGAGCACCAGAACCATATAAATAACATCGTTTCAGTTAACAAGTCTCATTTGAAAAAAATATTCAAATATTGCAGGTTTGATGTTATAAATAAAATGCTTCTAATATATTTTACAGAAAAAAAACCAACGATAAAGAAACTAAAGGAGTTGGTTATTAATGAGGGAGGCGTCAGTATAAATAGCTTAACGGCTTTTGTAGATTATCTTCATTTTTCTAAATATATTACATTTGAAAAAAATGAAAATGATAAAAGATGTTTGTTATTTTATCCTACGGCAGATCTTTTCAACCTAATGAGTGAGCTACTGCGTTCATTTGCCATTCCTTATATAAACCTAACGAAGAAGGAAAATTTTGAAATAAACATCGAAAAATTTTATAAAAATTACAAAAAACTTTTATATAACGGGCTAAAACCACTTAATAATAATTTGGAAGCTAATATCTTCCTTAATCACGATAGTGGTCATTTGATTATGTTGAAAATTTACACGGAATATGTAAAGAGTAATGGTTATAATTTAAAGTTATCACAAACTGAATTAGCAAAATATACGTCAACATCAAGAGCTCATATAAAATCAATATTATCCAATGCGTATAGAAATGGAGTGATAATAAAAAACGGTGACAAAATAATTCTATCTAGCCGTTTTAAATGTGCATGTGAAAAATACTTTAGCCTTCATATGGCAATAATTTCATTTTGCTTGGAATAATGTAAAAATAAGATTTTGGATAAAAATTATGACTGAAACCACACAGAAGATATTAAACTAAATTTAACATAAATTACATTATGCGCACCATGGTGCGTTTGGGCGAAATCTGGACGCCTTAGTGCCATCATTAGCTTGTTTAGTTGTCGCTGGTACGTTCTCTTGTCTTCGACCGTCAGGCGCTTGAATCGCTTTTGAGGCCGCTAAAAGAAAAAACCGCTTGGCAGGACGCTGGCGCGGGTTCATTGCTACTCGATAAGTTTTCCCTGGTATCGGCCGTTTGGCTTTCGCGTTCCTGGTGACCATCTTATGCGGCCTTCCATGCCTGACGGCATAATAACACGCCCTATAGATGCATTGCCGACTTTGCATGTGCAAAAAGCCGGCCCTACACCGGCTGATTTTATTACCAATGGCACTGGCCGTTCACGCTGTTTCGACTGGAATCACCACCTAAAGCGCCACCTCTATCATTACCGCAGTTCGTAGCGTAAGAGCGAACACCTTCAATAGCAGCCCCTCGAATTGCTCCTCTAGCAAAACCACCAATAGCACCGAGAGCAACACCCTCTGGGCCGCCCGGCAGACCAGCGATCCCGCCAGAAATGATACCTGCATACCCGCCAGCTAATGCACCATGAAGAGCATCGTTCCCCACCCGTGAAGCACAGCCTCCTCCATTATCACGTCGATCCCCTCCATTATTTCCGCGGCCACCGGATACAAATTGCAGGTCTGAATCATTCAGTACTTTCATAAATTTTCCTTTTTCGATGAAAATGACAAATAAAAAACAATTAGCATTGATATTGGAACATAAAGCAGAATTAGCTCAATTGAGTAATCCTTCATAATATCAATCTTACTAACAATATAACCAATTGGAATACATAATAAGATTGATAAAGCTTCATACATATATAGCTTTTTGACGTTTACTTTCTTTGTAAACCTGTTCGGAGCAAAAAAAGAGAACATATTCAGTATCCAGAGTTCTAAGAAGGTCAAGTATCAAATTACATAAAGAGTAGTAATTGATCAAATTTTATTTATATCAATAATATCATGGAGTTAATGTTTAACGACGATCAAAGCAACACGTCATATCGACGCATTACCGGCTTAAACGGTTCAGGCGCTGCCATCACTGCGCCGCGCTCCTCGCACAGCTGCGGTGCTTGGCGCAGCGCCGCTAGCGCCTGACCTTTTTTGCCTGTAGTACGACGAGAATGTCTGTTTTGTTTTTCTCGTCAGACGAACCGGTCAACCAGCCTTTAGGCAGAAAACTGAATCCGGTATCGGCGTTAGTCACTTTAGATTCTGCCAGACCACCGAGCAAAATAATATCGCCATCCGCAACCGAGACTTCCGTTTTCACTTCGCGCTTAATTAACGTCGGACTATTATTCACACCCGTATCGGTTTTGGCAAAATTCGAAAGTTGTTGCTCTATCGTCAAATCGATGTTGTCCATGCGGATATGCGGCTTCACGTTCAGAATAACGCCGCTGGAACGGTATTCAATCGACTGCACAGGCTTGTTATCTGAATAGCTCACCTGCCCCAATACCGGCACGTCTGAACCTACAGAGAACGTGGCAGCAGCGTTATTGCGTACCCGAAGCCGCGGCGAACTGACGACATGGAAGCGGCTATCGGTGCGGAACAGCTCGTAAAGCATATCCAGCGAGCCGGTATTGACGCGAATAAAGTTATCAAACCCGCCCGATGCGCCCACCTGAATATTGAGTTTACCGGACAGCAACTTAGCCGCCAGTGCCAGCCCGGAGCCGTTACGCTCGCTGGTCTGAACCTCAAACACATAGGCAGCAACAATGACTTCTTCCGATGCGGTATCAATCAATGGTAACAACGTCTGCATGCGCTTAATTTCCGCCTTCTGGCCGTAATAGACAAGTACATCGCCAGTGCGATTAATGAAATCCGATGCCGTGCCGGGTTCGGCGCTATCAGCAGAAATTTGACCTGAAGGCATACCACTGCGTTGAGTATTGAATGACCCTGTAAACTGACCAGCAAGAATATCACTCAAATACTCCACAGAGCGAAAGCGTGGACGATAAACAAAAGTTTCCTGCGGCGGCTTATAAGCCTTCGGCGTGAATGAGGCCACGTAATCAATGCCTTGTTTGTTGTAGATGGCAATGTTCATGTTTCCCAGGTAACGCTTTATAAATGCCCGTTCGTCGATATCCGGCGTAATGCGGAACGTCACCACCTTATCCGATTTGGCAAGCTCAGGGTCAAGCATAAACGGCTTGTCAAACACCTGAACGTAAATCATATTTAACGCCTGTGGTAACGGCACCGCATTTAATTCCAGTAAAACCCCTTTGGCAGCAGCGAAACCAGACCATAACAACGCTGCACCGATAATGACCTTTTTCATTTTAACGCCCCTGAATAGACCGTAACCGTTTCGCCGTCCACTTCACCCGTCATCATTAAGCTATCGAAAATAAACTGCGATGCTGGAACCACCCTTAACCGACCATCCGATTTAGCCAGGACAACCAGTGATTGCCCGTTTTGCTTAAGACTTCCTGCAATACGCCATTCTGTAGAGGGCTTCTGTGCAACTTTAACTTCCTCAACGTTATTTAAAGGCCCCACGTTTTTCGTTTTAGTTGCAACCTCATTTGTTGAGGCTGTTTTATCGACATCGACAGACGAGAAAAATTTAACGAGAAACGTAACCGAAGCAATCCCGCCGACTAGCAAACCAATAACTATCAACCACAGTTTTGTTGACCTAAAAACATTCTGGCGGCTATCAACGGTGACTTCCTTGCCCTTCCCGTTCTCATAAGAGCTATAAAGCGGAAAAATATTCTTATCGTACTTATACAGCTTGTAAGCAGTCTGGTTAGCCTTGAAAAGTTTAATGCCGCTGAAAATATCAACGCGATAGCGCCGATTAAATCCCAACGCCTTTAACTTAGACATGCGATAAGTTGTTTCCACCCTATCCTTTATAAAGCGCGGCAAATTGGCCACAGCCTGATTCATAACCACTAAATCACAGGTAATACCATCTTCTTCACTGGCGAAATGACGATGTTCAGCAATAAAAGAACGATGATTGGCGTGAATGTCTTTGTCGTTTTCCCAAATGCGCCATGACTCATCCAGACAAATCAAATCTCCGGGTTTGCATAAGGAATCAGGTGATATGCCGGTTTCAGTTTTGAAAGGGAAAAATAACGCATCTTTAACTTGTTCGTTAGTTACCAGCGTAATATCACCCAGCGAATCACGCGCCGCTTTCTTTTTAGTGACGCAGTAATCATAAATCTTTTTAGGTGAAATGCCGTAAATATTGGTTACAATGCATCTTCCTGCCATGCAGGCAGGTATTATTACGCTGTTAACTACTTCATACGATTTGCCGCTGCCCGGTATTCCAACATAAGCAGAAATAGCCATAGATCACCCAATCAACGGTATGCGGCGAATAATGAACCGGGTCAATAATGCGCTGAACATGAGTTTTATTCCTTCCGTCACCATAAACAGGTTGATGAAATACCAGACGCTATCCGGTAGAGAATTAAACAATCCGGCAATATCGGTTGATTTAGGAAGCAGCGAAGCTAACACAGGAACGAAAGCCTGAACAATAAAGTACAGCGCAAAGAATATAATAAACTTGATAATGACGGTGCGCAGTATAAACCCCATCGCCACATTTAACGCTGAAATCAGAATGCCAAACATAGTCTATCCCCTTACGCCGACAAGATAATACGCAAAGAAACCAATCCCCAAATCAGCATGAATACCGCTTTCAGTACTGGCCTGATTTTCTCCAACAAGGTGCAATGAGAATCAAAGGAATACTTATTTCCCCATAACTCGAACTCCCATTTAGGGCATTGCACATCCTTAGCCGTTATGTTGAGATTCTTAATGTCAGGCATAAGCTCAGTAATAGGTTTTAATATCTCCTCTCCTGTAGGCGGCGATTCCAACGAAGGGACTGGAGTATTGGGGTTTTCACCCAGATCAAGAGCTACACTACCGGTCCCCGTTCCTGGTACGTCAGGATTGACGATATCAGGTTTAGATGGTGTCCATGTAGATGGTGCAGTAACAGGTTGATATAAGATTTCTTTAGTCAGCGGGACTCCAGCAGCATTAGCCGCCGATACTATTTCTGCTGGAGTAAATGGCTTTTCTAAAGGAATTCCCTTGTAGCCATCTCCTGTAACCGCCAGACCAGCGATATTATTAACGATATTAGCTAAAACAGGTGCAGGCAAAGGATCTTTAGGTATACCAATAGAATCCACTATCACAGGCTTATTAATTACAGTTGGCTTAAATGGTTCACTTACCCCTGGCACTGGGTTACAAGTGAAAGGTTTTTCATTAAATCCAGAATGAAAAGCACATTCCCTCAACTTGCCATTATCAAGTGCATCATACAACACCTTATCAATAACAGGTTGCCAATAATCCCCTTTATGCACATATAAGCAGAAGTTTTTCCTTCTATAAATTCCAGAACCTATTTGAAACGTGTTGTAGATTTCTATAAATTTCTTCTCTTTGATTGTATTACCTTGTTCGTCGTACTTAGTGGATTCAGTATAAGCAGGAATGAATTCACCTGAGCAACCACGCTCATTAAGTATGGGACTTTCTACCGATGTTTTACCAGAATCATCGACAAAAGAAGGATCGTAAATAACAACAACAGGCTTATAAGGTGTGGGTGCTGAGTCTGTGTGTACAGTAGAACCATCAGGAAGTTGCAATACATAATCGTCACCAACCTTTACATAATCAGAAATAAACGACACAGCCCCTTTCGCGCCTTTATAAGCAAGGTCAGAAATGGTAATGACACCAGAGCTCAAAGCGATTAAGCCCAATGATGTCTTCCCGGCAGAAGAAATGGAATTAGCAAATGAGGACAACCCACCTTTAACAGAACCAGAATATTTACCCTCGACAACACCTTGAAGAGCTGCATACACTGATTGAGCAGAACAAAAATTTTGAATCCCAACACCCGAACTACACAGTCGATAGGAATCAATCACATCAGGATTATTTTTAATAATTTCAGTGCTAGTTGCAATTGCCAATCCCATAGACCCCGCCTCAGCACCAGTGGCAAAAGCTTTGCCTATATATTGAGTTTCTCTTGTTTCAACTAGCTTTTTAAGGATAGCACCAAAACCATTAGCGGTTACTACCTCAGCATGTGCGAAATGAAAAAAAGATAGCGGCAGAACTATTAGCGTTAAGCATCCAATCCTTGAATAACTGCCCATGCGCATAAAAGCCCCCAGAGGAAACAAATAAAATAAAGAATATGTTCGAGCATAAGAATAAAGGGGCTAAAAGCCCCTTCCCGATTTATGCGCTTTTTACCATGCGCAGAATCCATTTAACTCCCGCCGAACCTGCATAAAGCAGAATCAGAGAGCCAGCAACAGCCATGATACCTGTGAGGACAGTACTAAAATTAACGCTATTAGTAAGCGGAGTAAGGTCAACACCCACAGCATCATCAGCTAATGCCAATGAAGAACCTAACATCAATACAGAACAAGCGGCAACAGTAGCGACCTGTTTAATTTTTCCCATCATAATTAAATCCTTTCATCCATTACGGACTAACTTGAGTATTACGCCAATTCCGCGAGAAAATAACCACAGAAAAAGCACCGAGGTAAAAGCAACTCCCCAAAATTGCGCCGCGACTGAATAATCAATGTTAGGGACTTGCTGATATGGCAACTCACCAACGGTTAACGTAATCGTCTGGCAATTATTGGACGCCCCATCACAAATTTGCCCTGTTACCTTCCCTTCTTGAGTTGCCATAGCAAATACCTTTACTTAAGAAAATCTTTCAAGGTTTCTACCGGTACATAAGAAACGTTCCATTGGTTAAACTCCAGCCGTGGCGGGTTATCACCAAAAGGCTTACCAACATATAGACTCGTTCCAGAGAAAATATATTTACCCACAGATAGCGGTGCTGGGTCATTCAATGTAATTTCAATTACTGATTGAGAAAGCTCACCAAAGTGAGCAATGACACGCTGAATAAAATAAGGCGTAATTTCGCCCGTATTTTTATTTGAGCGTGACCGCTGTTCAACTTTGACTAAAGCCGGAATGACTTCAATATAAAAAGGGCTTTTATCTAAAACGGACATGGTAAATTCCTTACTTTTTCATTGATTAAGGTTTGATATACAGGAGGTATGTCGAATTTAATTTCACTATTTTTTAAATGCTCTTCACGTAATATCATTGATAAAGCAGCGTCCACATCCCCCTCGAAAAATGAAATAACTTTTGCTATTGTTCCAGATGCTTGTTTTCTAAGCCATTTTACCTTTGCTTCGATAGAGTCAACAGCTTTGCGGCCAAACAGTGCAGGTATTGATTTAGGATTTGAGGGATTGATAGAGGCTGCATAAGCACAAAGCCCGCTATAAATGCCCGCGATATTCAACAAGACTTCACAAGGAACGCCCTTAAGCTCAGCTTCTGCCCGATACCAAGTACCTGTTACCTTCTGCTCCAGCGCCTTGTTGTAGATGCGCCAGTAGATACGCGACTGGCGAGAACCAACGTTAACAATTTCCTTTGTATAACAGGCATCTGCGTCAATTTCTTTAGAAAAACCAAGTTTAGGCTTTGGCCCTGCGCCATTATAAAAAGCGTCATCTTTATAAGCACTTAAGGCATCATTACAAGTAAAAATACCGTCATAATCATCCGTAGCCAGGTCAATACGCTTAAGACTGGTAATATCAAGATGCTTGAACCACTTGTGAACATGCTCTGGTTTAGTACCACTGAAAACGTGAACACAGCCCTTCCCGCCAATCTGGACGTAAAAGGTGCCATTGTTACCGCCCCAGTAGATCATCCCATAATGTTCATCGCCACCCTCGTCAGAATAAAGAACAGCAGAATCCTCATAAGCAAAACCACCAGTTCCCCTTGCTGGCCCTACCGATAAACCGAAAACAGAAGCAATAAACATCCGCAACCGTGAATGAAGGCAATCAACTAACTGTTTGTTATATATAGCTGCTTTTCGTTGAACATCGTCAGATGATGCAAGGTTCAAGAGCTGCGAATCGGGCAACTGCTCATAATCTACACGCTGCAACGTCCGGGTTGACGGCAGGTAAGACCATTTGCGCCACTCATGCCCTTTTTCAGGGAATGTATGAACGGACTTCATGCAGGCTAATGGTGCAGAAAAGGCTAAATAATCAATCACTACAAATCTATCAGTTGTCATTTAAGGACTCCCGATAGCCGGTGAAATGCCCTGATGCTGTCGCAGTAGAGACGAGAACAACCTGGTTCCCGTAAAGAGATACGCACTCGTGCATCAACTCGTCTACAGATGGATAGTAATCCCACTCCCCAGCAACAAGAGCGTTAACACCAAATCCAGCTATGTAATCGAAGTAGATAACTTGCATTAGAAATCACGCCTCAAAGTGCATACCGTATGTAATATTTACACCATGCGTGCATGATAAGTGCAGATAACGCATGTTGTAAATATGCATGACGTAATCGCGCGCAGAATTCATGCGATAATGACATTCCAATAAAGTGAGGCTAAGTACATGAAAAGAGGCGATACAACAGTAAGAATCAACGAAGATCGCAAACTCGAGATAAAGAGAAAAATATTAGAAATAGGGAATAAAACGGGAGATATACCTAAATCATCGGAAATAATAAGTTATTTAATCGATAATTATTTAGATGATGCAGTTAAGGACATGATAAGTAAGAAAATATCTGATAAAAAAACAAAGCAGTGACATTTAGAATCACTGTATCACTTAGCCTCTCGCATTGAAGTGTTGCAATGCCAAACAAGGTCAAGATCTGGCTAGAGTGGCCTGATCGCCCGTAGTTACTATGAGACTACCCCCGTAGTACAGGACGGGGGTTTAAAGTCTTCTGCTGATTCACCCAGCACAAGAAAACAAAAAGACGCAGAAGGAATTGTTAACTGATGGAATTAAAAATTCATGATTGGTGGCTTGCTCTGGCGATATTTCTAGCAGGTGTAATTTGTGGACTGCAGCTAGCGGTGATCGCAATATTGTAGTTGGTGCGCATAACCTGGCGAAAATTTAAGCACATCTGTTACCATTGAAATTCAGTAGACGGAGAACTTCGATGGACAAAAAACTAAAGGAAACCATCCGATGGTACAGAGAATTAGACTTTTCAGGGATGAGAGAAGACGTAAGACAAGAGGTTCTAAGCCTTTACAAAAATGATGACGAAAAGCCGAGAAAATCAGCAAAATTAGAAATATCTGTAAGCATTATTCTAATAGGGCAAGCTTTCAAAGATCAGTGCTTGATAAGATTAGGTCTGAAAGCAGCATTTGCAGAAAATAAATCAGAACTTATTGAAATACTTAAAAAAAACCAGCGATGAATTAAAACTCTCGAAGTTTAGCTAAACTACCAATAAGGATATGAAAATGTATAGAGATATTGAGCTAAAATATGTGGTAAGCGCAAATATTGAATATTACACAGACTTATGGAGTACGGTTCTATTTTGGGGAAGTTTTCCGGTTGGATTGTTATCACAAGAAACCGGAAGAACGATGATGGTAGCCGCACTGGCGTTAGCGGCCATCAGGTTAGTAAACAACAAGTTAAGCATCGGGAAATGGCTTGGATAACGCACTAATGCGCACAATGACGTTATGCTAAAGAGGCCGCTGCGGGATTCGATTTTCGCAGCGGCCTTTTCAACATAACGCGTTGACATTATGCGCACCTATATTGCTATGATATACTTGAATACTTGGACTGAGCCTTGTAAAATAACAATATCACTTATATCACACAGACTTTACAGCACGGATGCTGTATTTTTATTTACATAATATATAAATAAAATTATACGCTCAGAAATACCATATCATCGATTATCTTGTAACAGCAAAAAAATGATAAAAGCACCTCCTATACCGGCAGTAATTATGCCAATGGGCAATTCCTGGTTTCGAATTAAGATGCGACTAAGTATGTCCCCCCCTGTAAGAAGCAGTGCCCCTAATAAACCACTCATTGGCACCATCCGGTGATGTCTGACGCCCACCAGACGCCTAGCCAAATAGGGAACCATCAATCCGATGAAACCTATCACACCAGTCAGGGAAACAAAAGAGGCCGTGGATAGTGCGCAACAAATGAAAGTTTCTGTTCTTAAACGTGCCACATTTATTCCTATCGAATGTGCTGTTTGTTCCCCGGCGAGCAGTGCATCAAATGCACGGCAGCGAATAATGGTAAAACCGACAAGCAACACGAAACTCGATAGCGGAATGAACAAATTATCCCAACGTGCTAAACCCAGCCCACCAAGTGACCAAAAAATTATCGAACCGGTCGCGCGCTGGTCACCGGAAAATACCAGATAACTGGTGAGTGAGCTGAACAGAAACGAGACAGCCAATCCGCAAACGATAAGTTGCTCAGAGCGCCTTATCCTACTGGCACGGAAAATAATCATTACCGTCGACGCGGAAATGATTCCACCAGAGAAAGCGGCTAATGGCAGCGTCAACGGCCCTAGCGCATTTCCAACACGTGTGATGATTAGCACCGCACCAGCAGAGGCGCCGGATGAAAGCCCAAATAGAAAAGGATCAGCAAGTTCGTTGCGTGTTGTGGTTTGAAGTAAAGCCCCAGTTATAGCCAAACCTGCACCGGTTAACACAGCAAGTAAGACCCTTGGCACACGAAGCTGCACAACGATTGTTTCGAGCATTTCCGGAACATGAGTGTTCGATAGTCCTAACGCCGCGATCGTTTGGCGCCATGTCAACTCTATGCTACCTAGCCACAAACTCCAGAACATTAAACAACATAGGAGCAACAAGACTATTGATACGAAGAGAAAAAATCGTTTGGTTGACGTGTTCATACTATCTCTGGTGTATATAATGCTTGTGTCAACTTTTCGATTGCATCAATATTCGCCGGGCCAGGCGTCAGCTCCTCATATTTCAGCTTTATATAGCGGTGTTGTTGTACAGCTGGCGTTAATTTCATCAACGGATGGGACTCGAGGAAGTGTCGTAAAGTATCAGCTCCTGATCCTGACTGGTAATCCAACAGAATAATTAGGTCAGGTTCTGTCGCTGCAACCGACTCCCAAGAGGTTGTTGCCCAGCTTGCTGCCAAGCCATCCATCACATTCCGACCTCCCGCAGCCTCAATGATTGCAGTTGGCATGCCATATTTCCCGCTGGTGAAGGGTTTTTCCTCGCCCGAGTCATAGACGAACACCTTCATTAAACGTTGATTCACAGGTCTTACGGAAAGAACAGCTAACCGATGTTTCCAGATATTGACCAATGCGGTAGCTTCTCGCTGTTTATCAAAAATTTGTCCCAGTGTCAGCAGGTCATCATAAAGTAAATTCATATCGGCCTTCTTCGAACGGGTGCCTGCCTGTATGCAACTCTCGCTCAGCACCAGAGACTTTATCCCAAATGAAGCAAGTTTATCCGGTGTGACATCGCCTCCGATTTTCATACCGTAATTCCAGCCAGCGAAGAAAAAATCTGGCTGAGCTGCCAGTAGGGTTTCTAGCGAGGGATATTTAGGTGCTAATTCAGGAATAGCTCCCATAGAGCTCTTGAATTCAGATGTAAGCTTGTACCAGCCAGTGATGCCGGTCAGCCCGACAATTTTATCCTGTAAATGGAGCGAGAAAGCCATTTCAGCCATATTAATGTCGTTGATAATAGCGCGTTGAGGCGGTTGTGTGAATGTAACATCTTTTCCGCAACTTTTAACCGTTACCGGAAACCCTTTAGCAAGGACTGGTAATGATGTCAACAAAAAAATAATGGGTAGTATATGTTTTCTCATTTTTTTCTCAAGCTATTAAAAGCAATCGGGGTAGGAATAAAAAAGTTAGCAATTTTCCATAAACAAGGTGTTGTTTATGGAAAAACGACTTTGCATCGCCTTTATGTTTCGAGATGATGATCATTTCCCTGTTGCCACAAATAGTTTTATTTGTTCCTGATAATGTCACAACTATCGTGTTGCGCTTTACGTTTCATTATTGATAACACAAAGGTTGGTGTGATGTTATATCATTACACTTGAGTTGTCACGCTTGAAGGCACCTTTCGCCGGCAGATCAACTAATCCCACCCAGCGTTGGCGCGAGAATAACACTGATATATGCTCCTGGCAGTTGCCAGCTTATCGTGAACTCTGCCGCAAGCATGCCATTTCCGACGCCACGTTTTACATCTATGGACTACCTCCGTTTTGCAAGTACTGAATCTGGTTTTGGGTTGTTGCTTACATCTATCCGGCATCAGGAAAACCAGTGCCCAAATGGGTAATCCGTACACAATCGCCTCAACAACTGGACGGCCTCTGAGGCCAGTGTAAAAATCAGGCTCCGATTGTGCAGGTGCAACCTGTCAGGCTTTGTCGCATTAAGGTTGTGTCGGGTAACTTGCTGTTTTTTATTATTATGATGTTACCCCTGACATGCCTTTGATCCGAAACGCCTTCCGGCGGCTGCATTATCCCGTCGATATTATCGCCCAGTGTGTTCGCTGGTATCTGGCCTATGCCCTGAGCCAGCGTAATCTGGAAGAAATGATGGCGGAGCGTGGTATTGTCGTTGACGCTTCATCGCTGGGTCATCCGTCTGGTGCCGTTACTGGATAAGGCATTTCGCCGACATAAACGTGCCGTGGGGCGCCACTGGCGCATGGACGAAACCTACATTAAAGTCAGAGGACAGTGGAAATACCTATACCGCGCCGTCGACAGCATGCGGCAGACCATAGATTTTTTATTGACCGCCAAACGGGATGCCGCTGCCGCGCTGCATTTCTTTCGCAAGGCCATCCGTCATCACGGCGAACCTGAAATCGTGACGATTGATAAAAGCGGCGCCAATACTGCGGCCCTGACCACGCTCAACGCCGACAAACCTGAGGAGGAAACCATCACTGTCAGGCAAAGCAAGTATCTGAATAATCAGGTTGAGCAAGATCACCGTAATATCAAACGCCGGATACGACAGATGCTGAGATTCAAATCGTTTCGGCGTACACAGGCGTTGCTGGCCGGCATCGAACTGCTCCACATGATACGCAAAGGACAATATCAACATCCACAAAGTGATGGATTTTCACCCGCGGAACAATTCTATTCCTATTTCGATTGAGGGGCATAAATTACAACCAATATTAGGCCTGTACTTATTCATGTTTTTTCATTATAAATAAAATATAATTTTTTATTCGGTGTCTTTTAAAACTAACAATTACTTATTGAAAACATGTAAGGTTATCATAACTGATGAGAGAATTTGCTGTATTTAGCTGTTGCCAGTTCACGCTAAAAGGCATGAATTGCATTAGCAAAAATGATGAATCACTGAGATGTTCATTGAGTACTAATAATATATCAATATTTATTTCGTCACTTTACTCCGGAGTACAGATAAATGATGTTATCATCAATATACAATCGTGCTCTGTCGGGGTGTTAAGATTAATATCATCATGTATTAGATCGAGTTCACTAAAAAGAATCATTGTTATGGTAGACAATTCGCATGCGCCAACATTGAGGTTACTTTGTGCTTTGGGAGTTCGATTCATATTATGCAAATTTGACTCACTGGATAATATTTGTGAGGTTTTAAAAAAAACCACACTAAAAAAATATATGAGTTCATATTTGAAGTCTGTGTTTGTAAAATACCCACCCCCTCCTCGATGGGCTAAAGAGGGGGGAGAGGTTAACGATGAGGAATTATTTACCAAAAGAGAATCTGATATTATCCTTGATTTGTTCCAAGGTATATCGCCATGGAATGTAGCTAAGAAGCGATTTATATCAATAAAAACCGTTAGCGCACATAAGCTGAATGCGCTTAAAAAGATAAGGATGAGGAATTTGAATGAAATGTTCATAACAACGAGTAAAAAAATATAAAATAATATTTTTCGGTAATCGGCGTCATACAGGGTAACAGGGGTTGTAAGTATCCCAGCAAAACGAACCATTCACTTTTAGAGATCTTCCGACATACTGATTATGTCCCCTGAGGAGATCGCCATGCGTAAAGCCCGATTCACCGAACACCAGATCATTACCGTTCTGAAGTCCGTCGAAACCGGACGTACCGTCAAGGATGTCTGCCGTGAAGTCGGTATATCTGAAGCCTCGTACTACAACTGGAAAGCAAAGTATGGCGGTATGGAAGCCTCTGATATCAAAAAGATGAAAGACCTGGAGGATGAAAACCGACGCCTCAAACAGATGTTTGCTGATCTCAGCCTTGAGTGCCGGGCACTTAAAGACGTCATCGAAAAAAAGCTTTAAAACCAGCGATAAAGCGTGAACTCGTCAGCTATCTGACGGTGCAATTTGCCATGAGTTTACG
>Ga0302349_1001267_pt1 | contig 20608 bp, 18 predicted proteins | sample PhyAR1_FD_202176 | JGI IMG/M metagenome (GOLD analysis project Ga0302349, IMG submission 202176) | Leaf surface microbial communities from alfalfa plants in UC Gill Tract Community Farm, Albany, California, United States - DLSL A.R1... | ecosystem: Host-associated > Plants > Phyllosphere >...
GGTCGAGTTCGTCGACACCAACTGGGACAACTTGGTGGCTGGCCTGCAGGGCGGCAAGTGGGATCTGGCCATGGCGCTCAACCAGACGCCCGAGCGCGCGCTGGCCGTAGCCTTCAGCACGGCCGCCACGGACTATCAGGTGTCCCTGCTGGTCAACAAGGACAACCCCAAGTTTGCCAATGCAGGCGACACCCTGGCTGACATCGACAAGCCGGGAGTGACGTTCGCCGTGATGTCAGGCACAGCACAAGACAAGGCCATCTCGGCGGTTGTCAAGCAGGGCACCATCATGCGCCTGCCCGGCATGGACGAAACACGCCTGGCCGTGATGTCGCGGCGTGCCGATGTGCTGGTCGACGCCAGCGATACCAATCATCTCTTCGCCCTCGCCAATCCGACGTGGGTGCGGGAGATATTGCCCAAGCCAGCGCTGGCAAAACAGGGCGTGGCCTTTGGTGTACGTCGTGACATCTCCTGGGCCGACCTGCAGGTGCTGAACATCTATCTCACCCAGCGTCGCGAGACCGGTGAGATCGCTGCCCTCGTGGACAAGGCCTCCGAGCAGGCCAACGCCCAGAAAGCCCAGTAACCCGCCGCTGAGATACAGGGTTCGCCTTCGGCAAGCCCTTACCGGAGTTCGCCTCTATGAAAGCCGTTTCCGTCATGCCCACGCCGCTTGTCAACGCTACTCTCGAGACCCGCCCAGGCCCTGATGGCTTCGTTCAGTTGCAGCATGTCTGCAAGAGCTATGGTCCGGATCTCAAGGTCATGGACGACTTCTGCCTGGACATGCGTGCCGACGACCGTCTGGTGATCATCGGTCCGAGTGGCAGCGGCAAGAGTTCGCTGCTGCGCGTGATGATGGGGCTGGAAAGCATCCAGGACGGTCGCATCCATTTCCAGGGGCAGCCCTATATAGAAGGCAGCAACGGTCGCAGTCGAGTACTGGATCGAGATCTGCACCGGCAGATCGGAATGGTCTTCCAGCACTACACCCTGTTTCCTCACCTGTCGGTGCTGGGCAATCTGGTCCTGGCGCCCATGAAGGTGCGCGGCCTGTCACGCGCCGAAGCCACCGAGAAGGCCCGGCTGTACCTCGCCCGGCTAGGTCTGGAAAGCAAGCTGCACGCCTATCCCAGTCAGCTGTCGGGTGGCCAGAAGCAGCGCGTCGCCATCGCCCGCGCGCTGATGCTGGAACCGGCGCTGATGCTCTTCGACGAGGTCACCTCCGCTCTCGACCCGGAAATGGTGATCGAGGTGCAGAACGTGATGCTGCAACTGGCCGAGCAGCGCATGGCGATGATCATCGTCACCCACGACATGCACTTCGCCAAGCACATCGCTACCCGCGTGGTGTTCTGCGCCAACGGCCGGCCAGTCGAGGAAGGCCCGCCCGAGGAACTGTTCCGCCGCCCACGCGAGCCCCGTACCCGGGAATTCCTGGAAAAGGTCCTGCACCTGGATTGAGGACGGCGCCATGAACTATCAATTCGACTTTCATTTTCTCAACGGCACCCTGGGCCCGCTCTGGCAGGGCCTCAAGGTGACCCTGCAGCTGGCGCTGGCCGCCAATCTCATGGGCCTGGTGCTGGGCTTCCTGCTGTGTCTGCTGACGCTGAATCGCTGGCGCCTGGTGCGGCTGCCCGCCCAGCTGTTCATCGAGTTCTTTCGCTGCACCCCGGTCCTGCTGCAGATTGTCTGGTTCTTCTACTGCGTACCCATGCTGTTCAACGTCTTTGTCGATCCCATCACCATGGGCGTCCTGGCGTTGGGCCTGAACCTAACGGCCTTCAATGCCGAAGCCTATCGGGCCGGCGTACAGGCGGTGCCGCGCGAGCATCTGGATGCCAGCGTCGCCCTCGGCCTGGGACCCTTGAATCGCACCCTCTATGTGGTCCTGCCGCAGGCCTTGCGCAGCGCCCTGCCGGTGCTGATGACCAACGGCATCGGCATCCTGCAGCAGAGCGCTCTGGTCGCCATCGTGGCCGTGGCCGACCTGATGTACATCGGCAAGTCCATCGCCACCGAAGCCTATCGTCCGCTGGAAACCTATTCGCTGATCGCACTGATCTACTTCGCCCTGTCCTTGCCGATCGCCCAGTTGGTGCGGTTCGTCGAACGCCGCCAAGACGCGGCCCTGGAGCGCTGAGATGGACATGCACCTCGACTTCTCCATCGTGCTCGGCTACTGGCAGGCGCTGATCAAGGGCCTGGGGCTGACGCTGACCATCACCCTCGGCTGCGCCCTGGTAGGCAGCCTGCTGGGTTTCGGCCTGAGTCTGGTCCAGCTGGCGCCCAGCCGGCTGCTGCGGGCACCGGTGCGGCTCTATGTGGAGTTCTTTCGCGGCACCCCCCTGCTGATCCAGCTGTTCTGGGTGTTCTTCTGCTTTCCGGTGGTGTTCGGCCTGTCGATCTCACCCTACGTCTCGGTGGTGATATCCCTCACGCTGTTCATGGCGGCCATCACCAGCGAGACCTTTCGCGGCGCGCTCAAGTCCATCGCTGGCGAACAGCATGACGCTTGCGTGGCCCTCGGCCTGACGCCCGGCGTCAAGGTTCTCTATGTGATCTTTCCCCAAGCCCTGTTGCGCGCCATTCCGCCGCTGCTCTCCAACGTCATCAGCCTATTCAAGGAAAGTGCCCTGATCTCCTCGGTCGGGGTGGCGGACCTGATGTTCGTCGGCCAGAACCTTTCCAACAGCACGGCGCGTCCGGTCGAGTTCCTCTCGGCGGTGGCGGTCATCTATTTCTGCATCGCCTTTCCCCTAACCCGTCTGGTCGGCCTCGTCGAGGCCCGGCTGCTACGGCGCTTTGCCTATTAACTGACCCACCCTGAAGAGGCACTCTCATGAAAATGCAAGGCATCCTTCCCGCTCTCGTCACCCCCTTCGACAAATCCGGTCACGTCGATGGCGCGACCCTGGCATCCATCGTCGAGTATCAGCTCAACGCTGGCGTGTCCGGGTTCGTCGCCCTGGGCTCTACCGGCGAGTACTACGCCCTGGACGATGCCGAGCGCCGGCTGGTGATGCGCACGGTCAAGGAAGTCGCCAATGGCAAGGGCACGCTGATCGCCAACTGCAATGGGGCCAGTACTCGTGAAGTGATCGCGCAGGTTCGCCAGGCAATAGAGTGCGGCTTCACCAACATTCTTCTGGCGCCCCCGTTCTACGCCCTGCCCTCCCAGGAGGAGCTGATCGGCCACTACCAGGCGGTGCTGGACGCCTTCGTCGACATCAATGTCATCCTCTACAACTACCCGATCAGAACCAACGTCGAAGTCGGTACGTCGGTCCTGGAAGCGTTCCGCCATCACCCGCGTGTAGTCGGCATCAAGGAAAGCTCCGGCAACCTGCTGCGCGCGATCGAGATCGGCGAGAACTTCAAGGGCGACTATCAATTGTCCTGCGGCTCGGACGACCAGGCGCTGGACTTCTTTCTGTGGGGCGCCACCAGCTGGATCTGCGGACCGGCCAATTGCTTCCCCGACCAGGTCGTCGCCTTCCAGCGCGCCTTCGCGGCCGGCGACATCCAGGGTGCCCAGGCTGTCATGCGCTCACTGTTCCCCGTACTGGCGAGCATGGAACAGGGCAAATTCATCCAGAAGGTGAAATACGGTTGCGAGCTGGCCGGCTTCAATTCCGGCAATGCGCGTCTGCCGCTGCTGCCGTTGAGCGAGGCGGAAAAGGCAGAATTCCGCGCGATTTTCGAAGCCTCGCAACGTTGATCCTGAGACCCACCTCATCGTTGATGAGGTGGGTGGAGAGCTTTCATGACACGCCAACATCGCTTCAGCTGTATCGAAGGTCACACGGAGGGCATGCCGGTACGCATGGTAATCGAGGGCGCGCCAACGCTCGAAGGTACCACCATGAGCGAGCGGCGCGAAGAGTTCGTACGCGACCACGATTGGATTCGTCGCACCCTCATGCTGGAGCCGCGTGGACATAGCCATATGTCCGGCACCCTGCTCTACCCTCCCCTCAACGAGGGATCCGATTGCAGCCTGCTGTTCATAGAGACCTCCGGTTGTCTGCCCATGTGCGGACACGCGACGCTCGGCTCCATCACCTTCGGCCTCGAAACAGGTCTCATCCGACCGCATAAGTCGGGCCGAGTCGTGGTGGATGTGCCCGCAGGGCGAATCGAAGCGACCTACGTCATGTCCGGCAACAAGGTGTTGAGCGTCCGTTTTTGCAACGTCCCGGGATTCCTGCTGCACAGAGACGTCGAACTGGATTTCGCTCCTCTGGGGCGGCTGCGACTGGATATCGCCTACGGCGGTAACTTCTACCCGATCATCGAGGTACAGCCAAACTTCCCGGGCTGTGAGCACTTCACCCCAGAGCAACTGCTGACCTGGGGGACAGCCTTGCAGGCGCAGGTCAATGCCGAGATCGACGTGGTACACCCCGAGGATCCTCGTATCCGCGGCGTCCGACACTGCATGTGGACCGGCGCGCCTCGTGCCGAAACGTCGCGCGGCCGCAGTGTGGTGATCGCCGGCAGCAGCCTCATCGATCGCTCTCCCTGCGGGACCGGTACGTCAGCCCGGGTCGCCCAGCGTTACGCTCGCGGCTTGCTCAAGCCTGGTGAAGCCTATCCCCACGAAAGCCTCATCGGCAGTCGCTTCATCGGTCGGGTCGAAGACACCACCTACCTGACCAATGGCTGGCCGGCAGTGATTCCGAGCATCGAAGGGAGCGCCTTCATCACCGGCCGCAGCGAGTTTATCGTGGACGAGTCCCAACCCTACTGGCAAGGCTTCGACCTGGCGGATTTTCGCATGCCCCAACCCCATATCGAGAACGCACTATGAGTATTGAGCCTGGCGCCACCAAGACCGCGATTGTGGTCGGTGGCGGTATCGTCGGGGTGTGTTGCGCCCTGTGGCTGCAACGGGATGGCCTGGCGGTGACGCTGGTCGATCCCGCCGCGCCAGGCGACAGCACGGCCAAATGGAGTTGTGGCCAGATGGCCGTCAGCGAGGTGATCCCCCTCTCCAAACCGGGCATCCTGAAGAAGATCCCCGGCTGGCTGCTGGACCAGCAGGGTCCACTGGCGCTACGGCCCAGCGCCTTGCCCGGCATCCTGCCCTGGTTCCTGCGCTTTCTGGCCTGCGCCCGGCCCGCGCGCATCCAGGCGATCGCCGCGGAGCTGACGACCCTGACCCGGGAGGTCTACCGCGACTACGCTGTGCTGCTGGAGGCCTGCCCTGACAAGCGCCTGCTTGGTGAGCGACCCATCCTTGAGGTCTTCGATACGCCCCAGGGACTCGCCCAGGAGCGTCACCATTTCGAATTGCGCGAGCGGCTGGGCTTCCAAATTGAAGAACTGGATGCCGCCGCCATCGCCGATCTGGAACCGGCCCTGGCCGGACGTTTCAAGCACGGCCTGCTGTTTCCCGACTGGCGTGCGGTCAGCGACACCGAAGGCTTCATCGCCGCCCTCACCGCCAGCTTCGAGCAGGCCGGTGGACGCCGGATTCGCGAGCGGGTCGCGCGCCTCGACGAGCACCAGGGCCAGGCGACCGGGGTGACCCTGGCCGATGGGCGCCGACTGCCGGCCGAGCAAGTTGTGATCGCCGCCGGCAACGGGTCGCGGGCCTTCTTCAACCAACTCGGACTGTCCGTACCTCTGGCCGGTATCGCCGGCTATCAGGTGGTGGTGCCTGATCCCGAAGTCGAGATCCACCATTCCATCATCTATTCCGATGGCGGTTTCTGCTTCTCTCCCATGACCCGCGGCCTGCAGATCGGCGGCACCATCGAATTCGCGGGTGAAGGCGCCAAACCCAACTTCGCCCGCGCTGACATCATCCTGGAAAAGGCACGGCGTGTGCTGCCGCAACTGCGGACGGACGATTTCGAATACGGCGTGGGTTATCGACCCTTCCTGCCCGACACCAAGCCGATCATCGATCGCAGCCAGCGCCTGCCCAACGTACTGCTCGCCTTCGGCCACGGCCAGTTGGGCCTGACCCTGGGCGCCACCACAGGGCGACTCATCGCCGATCTGGCCAGCGGTCGCGCCACCACGCTCGACCTCCACCCTTTCCGCGCCTCGCGCTTCTGACAGGACTTTGCTGATGGCTCGCTACGACCACCTGTACATCGACGGCCAATGGGTCCGCCCGCTGCGCGGCGGCACCTTCGAGACCCTCGACCCCGCCCTCGAGACCCCCATTGCCCAGGTCGCTGCGGCGACCGCCGAGGACATCGACCTGGCCGTGCGCGCGGCCCGCCGCGCCTTCGACGAAGGCCCCTGGCCACGGCAGAGCGGCGCCGAACGCGCTACCGTACTGCGTCGCATCGCCTCCGTGATCCGTGAGCGCCAGCAGCAACTCGCCGAACTGGAGGTGCGCGACAACGGCAAGCCGCTGCCCGAAGCGCTGTGGGACATCGGCGACGCCGCCGGTTGCTTCGACTTCTATGCCGACCAGGCCGAACGCCTGGACCGGGATCGCGAGCGCGCCATCACCCTGAGCGATGCGCGCTTCAGCGCCATCGCGCGCCAGGAGCCCATCGGCGTGGCCGGAGCCATCATTCCCTGGAACTTCCCGTTGCTGATGGCCGCCTGGAAGGTCGCGCCGGCCTTGGCCGCCGGCTGCACCCTGGTGCTCAAGCCTTCGGAACTGACCCCGCTGACCGCCCTGGAACTGGCCGACATCTGCCACCAGGCCGGGCTGCCGGCCGGGGTCCTCAACGTGGTCACCGGCCTGGGGGCCGAAGCGGGTGCGCCGCTGGCCGAGCACCCGGGCGTCGACAAGCTGGCCTTCACCGGCAGCGTGCCGACCGGCAGCCGAATCATGCAGGCCGCCGCGCGCGACATCAAAAACATCAGCCTGGAGCTGGGTGGCAAATCGCCCTTCGTCATCTTCGCTGACGCCGACCTCGACGCGGCCGTCGAATGGATCCTGTTCGGCATCTTCTGGAACCAGGGCGAGGTGTGCTCGGCCACCTCGCGCGTGCTGGTGCAGCGCGACCTCTATGAGCCCCTGCTGCAACGTCTGGCACAGGAAGCCCAGCGCATCACTATCGGTCCGGGTCTGGAAACCGGGGTACTGCTGGGTCCGCTGGTGAGCCGTGGCCAGCACGAGAAGGTAGTGGCCGCCATCGCCCGAGGGGAAGAAGAAGGCGCCCGCCTGGTCACCGGCGGTAGACGTCCCTCGCAGTTGCCCACCGGGTACTACGTGCAACCCACGGTGTTCGCTGACGTCGCCGAGGACAGCTGGATCTGGCGCGAGGAGATCTTTGGTCCGGTGGTCTGCGTGCGGCCCTTCGACAGCGAAGCCGAGGCGGTGCGCAGTGCCAACGATTCCCGCTTCGGCCTGGCCGCCGCGGTGATGTCTCGCGATCTGGACCGCTGCGAGCGGGTGGCCCGCGCACTGCGTGCCGGCATCGTCTGGATCAACTGCTCGCAGCCGACCTTTACCGAAGCGCCCTGGGGCGGCTACAAGCAGAGCGGCATTGGCCGCGAACTGGGCGAGTGGGGCCTGAAGAACTACCTGGAAACCAAGCAGATCACCCGCTATGACAGCGACCAGCCCTGGGGCTGGTACATCAAATAGGACGGTCATCATGCGCTGGAAAAAGACCCTGCAACTGGCGGAAGTCCACTGCGAAGGCGAGATCGGCAAGGTCATCACCGGGGGCGTGCTGGACCTACCCGGGCGAACCATGCTCGACAAGATGAACTACATCAACGAGGTGGATGACAGCCTGCGGCGCCTGGTGACCCTGGAGCCGCGGGGCTGCCTGCAGATGTCGGTCAATCTGCTGCTGCCGCCGACCCGCCCGGAGGCCCAGGCGGGCTTCATCGTGCTGCAGGCGGACAAGGCCCATCCCATGTCGGGCAGCAACTGTATCTGCGTGGTGACGGCGCTGCTGGAGCTGGGCATCCTGCCGATGCAGGAGCCGCTGACGACGGTGACGCTGGATACACCTGCCGGTCTGGTGGTGGCCCAGGCCGAGTGCCGTGACGGCCGCTGCCTGAATGTTTCCCTGGACATGGTGCCGGCCTTCGTCGAGGCGCTGGATCTGCAGATCCTTACCGCCCAGCATGGCACCCTGACGGTAGACGTCGCCTTTGGCGGGGTCTACTACGCGCTGATCGACGTCGAGCAGGTCGGGCTGAGCATCGCACCGGAGCATGCCCGCGCCTTGGCGGAGCTGGGTGTGGCGCTCAAGGGCGAGATCGGTCGCCAGCTCAACGTCCAGCATCCGCTGCTGCCCAGCGTGAACGAGATCGCCTACGTGATGTTCCGCAACCGCCTGGACGCCCGCACCTATCAGACCTGCACCACCCTGCCGCCGGGCCGGGTGGATCGCTCGCCCTGCGGCACCGGCAGTTCGGCGAACCTCGCCACCCTGGCCGCGCGCGGCCTGGTCGCGGTGGGCGACCAGCTCACCTCGCGCTCGACCATCGGCGGCGAGTTCACTATTGGCTTGCGCGGCCTGACCGAGGTGGCAGGCCGGCCGGGAGTCCTGCCCAGGGTCACCGGACGTGCCTGGCTCTATGGTCTGCAGCAGCTGGGCATCGATCCAGACGATCCGCTCGCCGCGGGCTTCATGCTCAGCGACACCTGGGGCGCCGGATTCGGCTAGCGCAACAGGCGCGATGCTAGACTGGCCCCTCTCAACCCCCGAGCGTGAAGACTTCCTCGATGGCTGCCAAAGACGCTGATCCTGCTGTTGCCGCCCGCCGTCACGGTGGACGTTACATCTACGAGGAACTGCGTCGCCAGATCCTCACCCTGCAACTCAAGCCAGGTATGCCCCTGGATGAAACCTCGCTGGCGACCCAGTTCGGGCTGTCACGCTCGCCAGTCCGCGATGCCCTGGCGCGCCTGGCGAGCGAGGGCCTGGTCACCATCCTGCCCAATCGCACCTTGCTGGTGACGCCGTTCGAAATAGAGGAATTTCCAAACTACATTTCGGCCTTGGATTTGCTACAGCGTGCGGTAACGCGTCTTGCGGCACTCAGACGATCTGATACCGAGCTGAATCAGATCAAGCTAATCGATCAGAAATACCTGAAAGCGGTGGAGGACCACGACTTCGAGCAGATGTCCGAGTTGAACAAGGCATTCCATCTGCATATTGCGAAGGCAGGCAAGAACCCCTACCTGACAAGCAGCTACGAGCGTCTGCTAGGCGAAGGGCAACGCCTCCTGCACCTTCACTTCGACTACATCATAAATTCAGAAAACCCGACAAGGCTCGGTCGCGACCATGACCGTATCATCGCCGCGATCACCGCCCGCGACGCCGATGAAGCCGAAGCTGCAGCGCACGAGCACACCATGCTCTTTCAACGGCGCTTTCTGGATTTCATGCAGCAAAATCTCACTGCAAAAATCCACACGCACGTCGAATGATCCGGTTTCAGTGCCAAGCCTGTCTCTGGACCAACGCAGCAAAAAAAGCCGGCTCAGGGCCGGCTTGGTTCAATGATCCATGGCTTGAACCGTAAACCTGCGTCAGCGAGGGCACACCGCTACAGGTGCAGTCGTGGACTGCCTTAAAAGGTTGGCGTCGAAATGTGCAGAGAATATGCATCCGCTGCTGCAGAGGTTTCGGGTTAAACAAGCACGGACGAAGAACCAGGCGGACAGCGCACTTCTGTCTCTTTCCACCTTCTACCCCTTTTGGCGTGCAGCCTTGGCGATGTTGGCATCAGTGCCTGGCGAGCCGATCGATTAATCCCTTCCAATCGAAAGGCTCGGCATAAGGAATGTCCAGGTCCGCCATGCGCTCCACCAGATCACGCTGAGCCGCACTGATCGCCAGACTCATACGCGGCTCCAGGCCTGCATCGGCGACGGTCTTGGCAACCTCTTCCATTTCTTCGGACCGGCGCCGACCATGCTCCGCCACGCGGCTGATCAGGTAGTGCGGTTGGCGAGCATCCCAGCCCATGTGCGGGAAGCTCGCGTGCAGTGACGCGAGCACCCTTTCTTCCGCACCATAATGGCGGGCGGCCGACAGACATTCAGTCGTCAACGCTTCCAGTCCCTTGATCATTACGCTGCGACACATCTTGATGGCGGAAGCCACGCCTACCTCTTCGGCCACGACCTTCACGTTGAAGCCAAGCTCGCCCAGCGTTTTCGCAAGGGCGGCAGCGTCGGTGCCGCCTAGAAGCAGCGGCGTAGCCAGGCGCTGAGGTGGCACCGGTGCCATGACGGCGACATCCAGGTAGGCGCCACCACCCCTGGTCACAGCGCTCTCCCCCGCCTTCTTGGTCGCTGGCGCGACAGAATTCAGGTCAAGAAAGCACTGCCCAGGTTTCAGGTGCATGCCTGCTTGCGTCGCGACCTCCAACGCGGATCCAGCGGTCACCGTGGAGAACACCAGGTCAGTGTCAGCCAGAGCGGCATCGAGCGTGCGGCACAGTTCGACCCCGGCCATCCGAGCCTTTTCCACGAGGCGCTGGCCGGCTTCGGGATCGGCAACCAAGAGGTCGTACGCCTTGACCGCAATGCCTCGCGAAGCGAGGTCTGCAGCCAGGATTCCACCGGCTTCGCCATAGCCGATAAAGGCAACGCGGGGCAAGGAAACAGAGGTCATTTGCTAGGCTCCAGCTGGGATGAAGAGGCGGTCGCTGCCGCGTCCGACGTGGATTGAGAGGGACCGCGAAGACAGGCGTCGAAGGCGCTGCGATCAAACAGCCCCTCCCACCGCGAAATGACGAACACGGCAACGCTATTGCCGATCACATTGGTGGTCGAGGTCGCGATGGCCAGCACTCGATCGATGCCAAACAGCAGGCCGAGGCTACCCAGCGGCAGCACCCGGATCGACTCCAGGGTGGCGGCCAGCTTGATGACCGCCCCGCCCGCGGCGCCGGCTCCCCCTTTGGACGTCAGTAGCATCACGCCGAGCAGGGTGATCACCTGCGAGGGACTGAGCGCCGTATCCGTCGCTTGCGAAAGAAAGCCCAGGCCGCACGCCATGTACAGGCAGGCACCGTCGATATTGAAGCTATAGCCAGCCGGCAAGACGAAGCCGACCACGGCCTTGTCGCACCCGGCGCGTGCCAGCTTTTCCACCAGCTTGGGAAAGGCTGCCTCGCTCGAAGCGGTGCCCATGGCGATGATGGCCTCTTCCTTGATGACGCGCAGGATGGCGAACAGCGACAGACCGGCCATCGCGCAGACCGCGCCCAGGATCACCAGGATGAAAGTCAGCACGCTCGCGTAATAGGTCAGGATGTAGCCCAGCAGGTAGAGCAGCGTGGCCGAGCCGAAACTGCCGACCGCTGCGGCCATGGCACCAAAGGCGCCCAGGGGCGACAGCCGCATGATGTACCCAAGCAGCTTGAAGGTCAGCGTCTGCCCCTCTTCCAGCAGGCGCAGGGCCAGCCAATCCGGCTTGGCACAATGAGCGAGCGCGACGCCAACCAGGATGGAGACGAACAACACTGGCAGGATGTCGCCCGTGGTAAAGGCTGACGCCAGGGTCTTGGGAATGATGGAAAGCAGGAAATGCTCGAGACTGAAACCGCCGCCGGCCAGGGCGCCTTCAACGGCCTGCGCCTGGTTGGCGGCGAGGCTGTCACCCATCTGCGCATGAAGGCCTTCCCCGGGGCGCACCAGACTGACCACCACGAACCCCACCACCATCGCCAGGGTACTGACCACCTCGAAGTAGATCAGCGTCTTGATTCCGATCCGGCCAAGACGGCGGAAGTCACGGATATGGGCGATACCCGAGACCACCGTAAAGAAGATCACCGGCCCGAGCAGCATCTTGAGCAAGGAGATGAACGCCGTGCCCAACGGCTTCATACGCTGCGCCAATGCAGGGTCGAGGAGTCCCAGCAGGATGGCCAGAAAGATGGCGATGAGCACCTGCACATAGAGTTTGCCCAGTAGCTTCACGGTGGCCTCTTCAATTTGTTGTTATTTGTCTTACTTAACGCTGCCAGCGGGCCACCGCCCGGGACAATGCATTCAGGCGGCACCGGCATACGTTTTTTTTATCGAGAGCCCTGGCCATCGCGGCTTGCCGGTGTGATAGGCGTACACCGGCAGGCTGGCAGCCCCTTTCGTTGTTGCGTCAGGCACCCCACTGATCGAGCGGCGCGTACGTGAGCTGCGCCGTATCCGAGATTGCGTTCCTCACCTACCAGGGGCCGCCTGCAACGGCTTTCTGCAGTGGTCGGCGCTGGGCAGCTCCGCAGCCAACCTTGTTCTGCCGACGGTGCTGCCAGAAGCGCAAGGCTAGCCTGGCAGATCCGCCATCATCACGAGAAGACTCAGCGCACCTGACGGCCCGTGACCCCGTGGAGAGCACTGAGGCAAGAGCATGCCCACAAAAAAAACAGATACCTCGTTAATGATTTGGCTGAGGTGCCCAACAGCCTTCCTCTCTACATTGGGCGTGCCGCAAAGGCGGAAATAGGTCCTGTGTCGCACTGCAACGGGATCGCCACCAATAAAAAAAATAGGGTACTCCCATGAGCCTCAACGCTCCCGTCGATGTGAAGGGCTGGATCGACCAGCAACCCATCACCCGCTACCAGTGGGTCATCCTCGTTCTCTGCTTCCTGATCGTCATGTTCGATGGCTTCGACGTCGCGGTGATGGGCTTCATCGCCCCCTCGCTGATGCAGGAGTGGGGACTGTCGCGCGCAGCCTTCGGCCCCGTGATGAGCGCCGCCATGATTGGTCTCGCGGTAGGCGCCTTGACGGCAGGCCCCTACGCTGACCGGTTTGGTCGGAAGACGGTCCTGCTGGTCGCGGTCAGCGGATTCGCCATCCTGAGTCTGGCCTGCGCCTTCGCCAGGACACCTCTGGAACTGGGGATCCTGCGCTTTCTCTGCGGTATCGCGCTGGGCGCTGCGATGCCCAATTGCACTACCCTGCTCGCCGAATACCTGCCCGAGCGTCGGCGTGCCCTTCTCATCACCCTGATGTTCACCGGCTTCAACCTGGGCTCTGGCGGCGGCGGCTTCCTGGCGGCCTACCTCATCCCCAACTTCGGCTGGAAGGCGGTGCTGATCGCTGGCGGCGTCCTGCCCTTGGCACTGCTGCCTTTTCTCTGGTTGCTATTGCCGGAATCGGCGCGTTTCATGGCGAATAAAGGCTTCCCCTCTGCCCGCATCGCGTCTGCCCTCAACAAGCTGGGCGGCCACTTCACCGCGTCGACGCGCTTCCTCGCCCACGCGGTGGACACCCAGTCGAAAGCACCCGTGGGCCAATTGTTCGGCGAGCATTACCGGCTGGGTACCTTCGCGCTGTGGATCACCTACTTCATGGGATTGCTGGTGATCTACCTGACCATGGGTTGGCTGCCCACCCTGCTGCGCGATAGCGGTCTTTCGATCGAGCGCGCTGCGACCATCACCGGCCTGTTCCAGCTCGGTGGAACGGTAGGTGCACTGGTGGTGGGCTGGGTAATGGATCGTCGCGATCCCAACCGGGTCATTGCCCTTGCCTACGCACTCGGCGGTGCCTGCATCCTGCTGCTGGGCAGTTTCGGCCTGGAGTCGGGTTTACTGGCCATGGGCGTGGCTTTGGCCGGCTTCTGCATGAGTGGTGCTCAGACGGGCCTCAATGCCTTTGCGCCGGGGTATTACCCGACCGCCTTCCGCGCAACCGGTGTGAGTTGGATGCTGGGCATCGGTCGCTTCGGCGCCATTTTCGGCTCCCTGATCGGAGGGACAATCCTCAGCCTTGGCCTATCCACGGCCACCCTCTTCATCCTGCTTGGCGTGCCGGCCTTCCTGGCCGCCCTTGCCATCCTCGCCAACGGCATCGCCAGGCGCCAAGCTGCTCCGGCCCTTGCGCCTTGACCCTCTAAAAGGACCTTCAAATGGCTCGTATTCTCGGCGGTCTCGCCGTCTCCCACACCCCGACCATCGGTTTCGCCGTGGATCATGACAAGCGCAACGAAGCCGCCTGGGCGCCGATTTTCGAGGGCTTCGCCCCGGTCCAGGCCTGGCTCGAAGAGCAGCGCCCGGATGTCCTCTTCTACATCTTCAACGATCACATCACCTCGTTCTTCTTCGACCATTACAGCCCCTTCGCGCTGGGGGTAGATGATCGCTACGAGGTCGCTGATGAGGGCGGCAATCCTCGCACCCTTCCGGCCGTGGGCGGGCATGCGGCGCTCTCGCGGCATATCGCTGAAAGCCTCATGGCGGACGAGTTCGATATCAGTGTCTTCCGCGACCGGCCGCTGGACCATGGCTTCTTCTCACCGATGTCGGCCCTGCTCCCACACGAGAACGGCTGGCCGGTCGAAATCGTTCCGCTGCAGCTGGGTGTGCTGCAGTTTCCAATCCCCAGCGCTCGACGCTGCTACAACCTCGGAAAAGCCCTGCGACGGGCTATCGAAAGCTTTCCTGAAGACCTGAAGGTCGTGGTGGTTGCCACAGGTGGCCTGTCGCATCAGGTCCATGGGGAACGCTGTGGCTTCAACAACCCGGAGTGGGACGATCAATTCGTCGATCTCCTGGTCCACGATCCGGAACAGCTGGCACGCCTGACCCTGGCCGAGTACGCCACCCTTGGCGGTATGGAAGGTTCTGAAGTGATCGCCTGGCTGGTGATGCGCGGCGCGCTCTCCGCCACGGTGAGCCTCAGGCACCAGGACTACTACCTGCCGTCGATGACCGGTATAGCCACGGTACTGCTGGAGAATCATGCGCGCCCGGTTCCAAGCGATCTGCACGATCAGCACCGGCGGCACATGGCGCATCAGCTGGCGGGTATCGAGCAACTGGAGGGGACCTATCCCTTCACCCTGGAAAGGAGCGCTCGTGGCTATCGCCTGAACAAATTCCTTCACCAACTGATCGAGCCACAGTGGCGCGAGCGTTTCATCAGTGAGCCTGAGGTGTTGTTTGCAGAGGCCGATCTGAGCGAGGAAGAGCGGGCACTGGTCCGTGAACGGGATTGGCGCGGACTGATTCGCTATGGCGTCATCTTCTTCCTGCTGGAAAAGCTGGGCGCCGTGGTTGGCGTACCCAACCTCGTGATCTATGCCGCCATGCGCGGCCAGTCCCTGGAAGACTTCCAGAAGACCCGCAATCAGCAGGTCACCTATTCGGTGGCTGGCAAGAAGGATTAGCGGGTTTCAATGATCTGAATGAGGTCCTGTAGGTGGCCGCTGGGATTTGTCCCAGCGGCCATTTGCTTTTCGGCTAGCAAAGGCCTGTCTGCACGGCGATGCCTGCCGGAGGGACTCAAGCCGAAAGGTGAACCGCGGTGCTATGGCCATGCGGTGATCTCTCCAGGCCCTTAGGTCTGCGACCGACTGGCGCGCTCGTGCTACGGTGGTCAGACGGCAGCCTTGGGGATTGGGCGAAAAAGCTAACGAGAGGTGCCCAAAGTCCGATTCCTGCGCTGGGCAGGTACGACCGTCTGGCTCAAGGAAAGGCAGGATTCGGCGCTAAAGCGCTATGCGGGCGCGCCATCTGCTACTCACTGGATGCGTTGTGCGTCAGCATCGGGTAGCACATGGCGGCAGGACAGTCCGACGTCAGGATTCCAGAAGACCGTGCCAGATGCTCGAAGGTATCTGCACCTTCCCATCGAATAGCAGCCGTGCCGTGCGCACCAGGCCACAACCAACGACCTGGCCGCCGGCGCGACGGATTTCGACGGTGAACTCCCCAGTAGGGTGTTCGACCGATAGCCGGAGATGGTCGCCTGTCGGCACTTCCGCAACCTCAGCCGCTACCGACCCTTCGAGCAGGCAAGCCGTGGCCACGCTCACGGCACCAAACACACCGATGGCGGTATGGCAGCGATGCGGGATGAAGGTCCGGGTGGCCAAGGCGCCCCCGGCTTTCGGCGCAGCGATCAAACTCAACTTGGGCACGCTACGTTCCCGCACATCGCCCAGGTGCATGCGGGGTCCGACTTGCAAGCGGATGGCTTCCAGCCGGTCTTTGAGATCCGTATCCGCATCCAGCTGCGCGGGGCTTTCTTCGCCGGTAAGGCCGAGGTCAGCCGCCTTGATCAGCACGACCGGCATACCGTTGTCGATGCATGTCACGGCAATGCCTCCGATCTCATCGCGGACCGCCCCGGTGGGCAGCAGCGCACCGCAGCTGGAGCCGGCGATGTCGGCGAACTCGATCACCAGCGAAGCGGCACTTCCAGGGACACCGTCGATGCGTGCCTCTCCGGCATACTCGACCTCGCCATCGGGCGTAGGGACATGGGCTACGGCGAGTTGTCCGGTGTTCTCCATGAAAATGCGAACCGGCGTAACCGCCCCGCTGGCACGGACAAGGCCCCGCTCGATAGCGAAGGGGCCTACCCCGGCGAGAATGTTGCCGCAATTCTGGCCGTAGTCGACCCGCGGCTCGTCCACGACGACCTGGGCGAACAGGTAGTCGACGTCAGCGTCTGGACGCTGCGAAGGGCGAACGATGGCCACCTTGCTGGTAAGGGAGTCGCCGCCCCCAATCCCATCGATCTGGCGACGATCCGGCGAACCCAGCGCAGCCAGCAAGACCCGGTCCCGTTGATCCCGCTCTTCAGGCAGGTCAGCCGCCAGGAAGAAGGCCCCCTTGGACGTACCCCCGCGTATGAGCATGCAAGGTATCCGAGTCTGCGGCATCTCTAGTCCTCCAGGTCAGCCAGGCGATCCACGTACCGCAAGCCTTTTTCAGCCAGACGGGGGCGCATGGCATAGATGTCCAGCCCGAGTTCCCCGGCGGCCAGGCGCTGGCGCTTTTCCTCTTCTGCCGCAGCGCGGCGGTCGGCAGCCGCCAGTACGGTCTCTGCCTCCTGGCGTCTGATCACGACGACGCCATCGTCGTCGGCGATGATGGCGTCACCCGGCTGGATCAGTTGACCACCGCAGAGCAGCGGCACGTTTACCGATCCCAGCGTTTCCTTGACCGTGCCTTGGGCATTGATGGCGCTCGACCAGACGGCGAAGCCCATTTCCCGCAGGGTTCGGGTATCACGGACACCCGCATCGACCACCAGGCCCCGAACGCCGCGAGCCTGCAACGAGGTCGCCAGCAGATCACCGAAGTAGCCGTCATGACAGGTGGAGCTGGGTGCCACCACGAGAATATCGCCTGGCTGACACTGCTCTACGGCAACGTGAAACATCCAGTTGTCTCCCGGCGCCACGAGCACCGTCACCGCACTGCCCGCGATTCCGATGTCGCGCTGGATCGGGCGCAATCCGGGATTCAGCAGACCCTTGCGACCCTGGGCTTCGTGCACGGTAGCGACCCCGTGCAGCGCCAGCCGATCCAGCACATTCGGCGCGGCGCGCTCGATATGGCGTACGACTACGCCCGTCCTGCCTACCAGGCTGCTCACGACAGATTCTCCGTCACGCGCGGGAAGATGCTCTGATATCCCTCGCCGTAGACAATGTTCTTGGCCGAGGTGATGCCGACATTGCGCTTGGCCTGCACACCGCGCTGCAGGGCGACCCGGGTGTAGTACTCCCACAGATGTTCCTGCCCGGCCATGCACTGGATAGCGGCGAACTTCTTGTCCCAGACGTCGGTGATATCGAGCAGCACGTCAGGGCGCCATTCGCATTGCTCCGGCTGATGCGGCTCGAACTGATAGACCGGCGGAGCACCGATGATGGGCTCACCAGGGCGATAGCCCTCGGCCTGAGCGATGATCCGCGCTTCCTGCGCCAGGTGCGTGGCCAACGGGTGATCGTAGTTGTACGGATCTTTCAACGAGTGGGTCAGGACGAACTCGGGTTGTACGCGACGGAAGACATCGGCCAGGCGAAAGAGCACCTCCTTGTCTGCGCGCATGGGGTAGTCCCCGATATCGAAGAACTCGATGCTGGCACCCAGAATCTCCGCCGCCGCCTGCGCCTCCTCACGGCGAGCGGCCTTGACCCGCGCTTCAGTCATCTCGCCCTTGCGCCACAATTTGGCGGACTCACCACGCTCGCCGAAGGACAGGCAAACGACGTGCACCTGATAGCCCTGCTGTGCGTGCAAGGCGATAGCACCGCCAGCGCGCCAGACGAAATCGGCAGAGTGGGCGCTGACGACCAGTGCGGTCCGGGGGGAACTCGAGTTCATGGGAGGTACTCCTGTTGTTTCGCTAGAGGCTCGCATGGGGTTGGCGTCCGGCCTACTGCGATTGAGCACAGGGGGTATACGTTTTACTTATGTCACTGAGCGAGACATAGTGGGCTCCGGTCTCAGAGGCAGATGCTGATGCGTGAGCTCCCCAACCTGATGCAGTTACGTGCCTTTCTCCGTGTTGCGCAGCACGAAAGCGTGTCCCGCGCGGCCGACACGCTCTATCGCGCTCAATCGGTAGTCACGCGAGCCATCCGAGATCTGGAGCTACGCCTGGGCGCGCCGCTGTTCGAACGGCATGCGAACGGTATGCGTCTCACTGCCCAGGGAGCGTGCATACGTCCGCGCGCTCAGCGTGCCCTGGATGAACTCAACCGGGTTCCGTCACTGCTCGATGTGCCGCACAAGGTCGCTGTCGAACCGCTGTACCTTTTGCATACCAGGCGCTTGGAAATCTTCATAAAGCTCTGCGATACGCACCATATGCAGACAGTCGCCAGCCTTTTCGGTCTGACCCAGCCGGCCGTAAGCGCAGCGATCAAGGTGCTTGAGGGAGGGACGGGAACGCTACTGTTCGAGCGCTCGCCCAAAGGCTTGCTGCCTACGCGCGCCGGTCGCGAAATGTCGGTGTCGGTTCGTCGAGCGGTCAACGAACTGCGGCACCTGGATAGCGATCTTGCCGCCTTGAGCGGCCAACTCGAGGGGCGGGTAGCGGTCGGCGCCCTCCCGCTGTGCCGAACGACGATCCTGCCGGATGCTGTCTTGCGTCTAATATCCGCACATCCCAAGGTTCAGGTCGTAACCAATGAAAGTGCCTTCGAAACGCTCGCGACGGATCTACGCTACGGCGATCTCGATTTCATCCTGGGTGCACTGCGGCCCAGCGGATATGCCAGTGACCTATACGGCGAGACGCTACTCACCGAGGAGCTGTTGGTCGTAGCGCGCGCTGGCCATCCACTGTCCAACCGGAAGCTGGTCATGAAAGACCTCCACGACGCGCAATGGATACTGCCTCGCACCGGGTCGCCCTCTCGCGAGCTATTTGATCAGCATCTCGCTCAGGCCGGACAGACGCTTCCTCGCGCTGCGGTGGAGACCGGAGACCTCGCCGTCATCAGAGGACTGCTTATGAATTCCGATCTGCTCGCCGTCGTTTCGGCGCACCAGATGGATTACGAGCTGGCCAGCCACGCACTCGCGCCTCTCGATATTCCACTAACGGGTACGAAGAGATCCATCGGCCTGATTCAACGTAACGGTGCCCTGCCTTCGCCCGCGGCAATAGCGCTCATGACGGCCATTCGTTCCGTAGCTTCTGGGCTACCCAATGGCGTCGGGGCGGCTCCGCTCAAAGAGGCTTGAGCAAGACCAGGAAACCTCTTCCGCTGCACGCTCATTAATTATTGGGAAAGATCCAAATCAGCATGAAGACTTCAATTTTAATCGCCTCCCTTTTATCCGCCACCTTGGTAGGTGCATGCAGTAACGTCCTCCCAGGACCTCCTGCGGGAATAGTGATGACACCCTCTGTAAAACAGGAAGGCATGCAACCCACGAAAGCGAATATCGCCTACGCACGCTCATCCGATACGCAAAACCTCGACTTGTATTTGCCTGCAGGCAATGGTCCCTTTCCGGTTCTCGTATACATCCATGGCGGAGGATTCAAGTTCGGCAACAAGGAAATGGCAAGCGCCAATCTGGTCAAAGGCTTTTTGAAGGGTGGTTACGCGGTAGCCTCGATAAACTATAGACTTTCCGGAGAAGCGCAGTTTCCGGCCGCCGTCCAGGATGCGTTTCAGGCGATCGCGTATCTGAAGAAAAACGCCAAAGCGCTCGACCTCAACCAAAATCAGATTGGTGTGTACGGTGAATCTGCCGGTGCCAATATCGCCGCTCTGACAGGCACAGCCTACGACCAGCCCTTATTCAAGCAAGGACTCGCCACATCGATAGACGTCAAGCCTTTCGCCGTCATCGCGCATTACCCTCCTGTGGACTTCCTGAAAATAGACATCATGCTCAAGGAGCAAGGCTGCCCGGGGACGGCCACACACGATTCAGCCGATAGCTTTGAATCCAGGTATATGGGGGGAGCACTCCCCTCTCTTCCCGGGAAAGTCGCTCAAGCCAATCCCGCAACCTACGCCTCCAGCCATGCCACGCCCTTCTTCATCCAGAACGGTAGCCATGACTGCGCAGTAGGTTCGGGACAGGCGAAGCTTCTTGTGAAAGCCCTCGAGCAGAACAGCGCCTCGGTCAGCTATGAGCAAATTCCCGGCACCCAGCATGGGGGACCGGAATTTGAAACGGCAGGGAATCTAGTGAAGATGCTCGACTTCCTTCGTAACGCCCGTGACGGCGAAGGCGCCGCGCCCAACTAGAGCAGGCCTGATGCAGTCGCCAGTGATCAACTGTTCCCCTTGATCACTGGCCACAGCCGTAACGCTAACTGGCTCGTTTACAAGATAGAGAGCGGATAGTTGAGGATGATCCGGTTCTCGTCGAAGGAGCCGCTGGCGCTGTAGTCGCGTCTCATGCTGGAGTTGCGCCAGCGGATCAGCAGTTT
>Ga0302349_1001273_pt1 | contig 20561 bp, 21 predicted proteins | sample PhyAR1_FD_202176 | JGI IMG/M metagenome (GOLD analysis project Ga0302349, IMG submission 202176) | Leaf surface microbial communities from alfalfa plants in UC Gill Tract Community Farm, Albany, California, United States - DLSL A.R1... | ecosystem: Host-associated > Plants > Phyllosphere >...
ATTTTCATTATGGTCTTCCTATTAATTTGCTATGGGATACAGCGTTAATATCATCAATGATCATTTGGAAAGAGGGCTCACGGCCTTCTTCCTTGGCGCGTTCGGCAACAAAATCGTGGTGCAGCGTCAGGACATCTTTAGGCAGCGGCACAGAGCCTGGATCGAATACGCGGATCGCGCCGTTGTTGTCGCGGATCGGCAGCATTTTTCCTGAGTTACAGGTCGCTGGCGCAAACGGTACATCCAGCACACCGGCTTCAAAGGCGCGTACCGTGCCGATTGCGATGTCGCCGTTACCCAATTCCAGCACTTTGTTCATTACGGCACGCACTTCACGCTTGATAAGCTCCACTTCGCGATCGACTTCTAGGCACGGTGGGAATTTCTGATCGCGAACCATATTCAGCATCTGATTAGAGGCGCGCAGCCCTTGACCGTTGGCCTCCGCGGTTGGAATGCCATAGGCCTCATGCGGGCTCTTAGTAATCACCTTGGTTGCGCCAGCCATTCCGGCAACCGCTGCACCCCAAGAGATAACGGCGAATGCGCGGGACTCATCTTCAGGGAAACCGCCCATCCACTGATGGAAAACGGTGCTCAGTTCATAGTTCTCATAGCCATTGGCACGGAAATATTCATGAGACAGATCGCGCAGCGACTTAATGGCGGCAATGTCTTGCACGATGTTGCCGACCTGACCGTAGCCGACGGTAATAGAGCGAACGCCTTGCTCCAGCGCGAGCAGCCCTTCAATGATGGCCACCGCATGGGAAACAAACGGCGGGATCAGCGTGCCGGTTAATGGGCCGAACGGTTCGCGGTTGATTCGAATGCCGTGCTCTTCATACACGCCGATCAAACGGTCGCAGTATTGCCAATCACGGATGGATTTTTCGAGCGTCACGCGTTTCGCATAGGGAATGTTGTAGGAGATACCGCCACCTTCGTAGCTGGTAAACCCGCTGGCCATCGCGATCTCGGCTAACAGACGAGCGTCGGGCGTGCCGTGACGGATCTGCAGTGGCTTGTCTAGCGACTCTGTAATGCCACGGCAGGCTTTTACGCCGTGGTTGACGACCGGCAGACCGTTAAGCTTCGAGGTTCCTGCTTCTATGGATTTCTGAATGCCGATGGCGGCTTCTTCATAACGATTCAGACGGGTATAGGCATCAATGGTGGTTGGCAGCAGATCGCAGTCTTTTTGCAGCGTTTTAAGCAGCGCAATATGCTCTTCAATTAACGCCACCCCCGCACGTGGCTGGCTGAGCGTGATTCCTTGGTTGTCGGCTTCAAACAGTGCCTTGGCGAAGTTTTTTGATTCAGGGATCGTTTGCTGATATTTGACGCAGTCCTCAAATTTTTCAACATCCTTGCCGGTATGCCAAGTTTGTAAAACACTGGCACGCTCGGTCATAAAATCGTCTAACGTAATTTTTTTGTTTCGAAGTTCCATCATGACTCCAATTTTTACTTGTTCAAAATTTGAACGCTAGTCTGGGCGGCAGCTTTAGGAAAGCGACGAGCGACATTGGCGAGTAGCGGAAGTAAACCCTGTGTATCTCGATAATATTCAAACTGACTTGGCAGCAGCACTTGTTTGCCGTCATCGTCCAGATCGCGATATTTCAACCAGTGGTGAATATCGAAATCATGGGCGCGTGAGAGCCAGCCGCCGGTGCCGATCACTTTTCTAATCGGATTGAGATCTCGGCCCACTTGGAGGTCGACATTTCCGGCGCAGGTGCAAACCTGTACTTTTTTGCCTGCGTGACGTTCAGAGGCGTAACCCACACAGATCCCCGCCAACAGTTGATCAAAGATGCGCTCTTCATCGGTGCGCGGCAGATAGCCGGGATGCGCCACCAGATGCTCTAGGTAGTGATGAAAGGCCGCAATTTTGCTTTCTTGATGAGAAAAATAATGCGCAATCAGCGGCGCTCCGGTTTCACCCGCCGTGATGGCCGATACGCGCATCCCCAGATCGCCCTCTACCGTGCGTTTGACGATAGGCTCAGGTAATCCATGCATCACGGTGTCTGGTGCCAAACTGTTCTGGTTGGCCGAGTAAATATCGGTTGTGGCGCCCCCCATATCGATCAGCATGAAGGTTTCCCATCCCGCGACATGGCGACGGATTTGCTCCACCAGCTCGAACACGGAGTAGGGGGTAGGCAGCGGCTCTTCACCGGTTTGCTCAACAATGACGTCTAAGCCTTTTCCCTTCACGATTTTATGCAGGAAGATATCGCAAATAGCGCTGCGTGCGCCTAATGGACTCGGGTTATCTAGACTCGGTAAAACGTTATCGACGATGGTTAAATCTTTATCACCGAGCAGATCTTGAACCTCATCCTGCAGGTCACGGTTACCCGCATAGATAATGGCGCAGTCGAGATTAGATTTAGCCAACAGCTTGGCATTGGCTAACCCATGCGCGCAGTCACCGCCGTCGGTGCCTCCGGTAAACAGCAAAATATCAGGCGGCGTGGCTTCTAAAGCACGCAGATCCGCTTTGTTCAGGTTATAGGCAAAATGCTGCGAAACCTTTGCTCCAGCAGAATGCGCCGTGACCTTCGCCGATTCTAACGTGATGCTGGGCACCAGACCGATGGCGGCAACGGCCAGCCCGCCTTTGGCCGACGAGGAATAATCAAGTTTGATTTTTCCCGATGCCAAAAGAGGACGTGCATCGTCAACGTTGAGGATTTTATTCAGAACGGTAAAAAATCCTTCAGCCAGATGGTGCGGTGTCGTTGGGGATAATGCGCAGTTCTTGACTTCAATATGGTCATTATCTCCCACCTCGAATACCGCTCCTTTCGTCCAGGTGGAGCCGATGTCGATAGAGACGTTGATCATTGCACGCCCTCTGCCACGCGTTCGTTTTGCATCACGGGTTCAATGTCTTTTCTCATCAGCGAGCAAACTAGCTCGAGATCTGTATCGGGTGCAAAGACTCGGTTAAAGCCCATGCCTTTAAACTTGGCTTCGATGTCGCAAAAATCATGTTTGCCGATAACCAAGTTACCGCCCACGTAGAGCAGAATGTCGCCGATACCGCGCTCGATGCAGTTTTCCCGCATGCCAATACAGTCCACCTCACCGTGCCCATAGATAGAGGAAACGACGATGGCCTGTGCGCCGGTTTCAATGGCTGCGTCAATGTATTCATCTTGGCTAACCATCACGCCGAGATTAATGACGTTGAAATCGTGCATGGTGAATACGCGATCTAATACTTTGTTACCAACAGCATGGCAATCAGCACCGATGACGCCAATAACAATTGTTGGATTTTGCATGTTAATAAGCCCTCTATTTAGATAACGGTCCATATTTAGCTTGGTGACTGGAAAGTTAGCCCCATGATCAAAATCACGATTAAACTCACCAGAAGTTATTTTTGTGACATGCTGCATATAAAGTGTTGGCGATAACATGGCGATGAAAATGTAAAAAACATCGCTGAATATTTGTTCATCTCAATGTGCTTTTTGCGCTACTTAAACACAATTGATATCTCGTCAGGTGTTCTTGAAAAATAAATCAATTATTGTATTGAAATAGAAAATGATAAAAAATACCTTTAAATACATTAACTTAAAAATCATTAAATTCTTGTTAAAAATAAAAAATCACACGGCCTAAATGAACTATTCTCTAATTTGTGATCTACATAGTGTTTATTGAAGTGTGACTTAAATCATAGTTATTGGGTATTTTTGTAATTTAAAAAAAGAATAGAAGCATCCACGCAAGAATAAATCTGTTGCTGATGTGTAAATAATATTAGCGACCATCAATCTTTCACTATTAAATAGTGGTTCACGCATCCTAAGAGCATTTAAAATGAAATAAATAACGCGGTTAAATATCTTCTAAATAGCCTATGTTATCGTGTAAATAATTGAGCTGCGTTAAGATATTATTTAAGATCCGTCGCTAATGCACGCCACCGGCAACGGTTTTTACGATATGAATTTTCGGATAGCTTTCCGCTATTTTTCGCTCTTGTAATGTACTCACGATTTTGTCGATATCATGTTTACGCCGATCGCAGAGTAGGCCAACGACGCTTCCGCTGTGGGCGACATTCAAACCATAAATCCCCCAGTGTTCGACCAGATCGCGCAGGCGGTTAAACTCCGGCTTGGGTAACAAAGCCTCACTGGCAATCGCGCTAAGGGTGGTCGCTTCACCTAGGCGGTAGTAACAACGGCGATGGTTCGCCAGGTGAAATTGAATCAGAGCATTTTCTAAATTCTGTGCCTGATGGAGCAACAGCGACTGGCGATCTCTGCGGTGAAACTCTTCGGTGATAATGCGCTGCGGGCTCTCTAACAGCACAATATCCAGCGCAGGCAGCCACGCAAAATGCTGCTGGGTTTGCGCCGTTTGATGATCAAAAAGCGTAAGGTTTTTAAAGATGGTGCTGTCCGTGGGCTCGATGGCGACGCAGAGCGCGGCCAGCTGTTCGGCGCTCAGCGTGCGGTTCAACAAACGTGCGGTAGCCACCGCGGTGGCGGCAATATCAGCGGTGCTGCTGGCGAGTCCTTTCGCCACCGGAATGGTTGAGTCAAACGTAATGCGCATAGTGTCGGCTAGCAGCGGTGATTCACCGAAATAGGACACGACCCGCTGCAGCATTTGCCGCATTCGCGGGCGCTCTTGTGGGCTCGGTTTGCCTTCATTCACGTAAACGGTGCTATACCAGTTGATAGGGCAGGAGATCAGCTTTTCTCCTCCTTCCATCCATCCCTGTAGCAGTTCACCACAAGAGGCCGGACAGGATGCTTCAGCCATAAATCACACCTTAATGCCGATGTTTAAACGTCTTCCCTTGGCTATATCGCCTGTAGTAACCATTCTGGGCTGATATCAACCTGGCTGGAAGCAAATGACAGCATTTCGCTGAGGTTGACCACTTGACCAATAACCAGCAACGCAGGCGCGTGTAGATTCTTACGCTGAATTTCATCTTTAAGCGTGGTTAAGGTGCCTTTTGCCATCTGCTGTTTCTGCTGGCTGGCATACATTACGGCCGCCGCTGGCGTATCGGGTGATTTACCGGCATCGATCAACCGCTGGCAGATCTCCTCTTGTCGTGTCATCCCCATAAGCACAATCAACGTGCCTTCCAGCTGCGCCAGTGCCTGCCAATTTTGCGGTTCGTTGCCTTGGCACATATGGCCGGTCACCACGTGAAAACTGGAGGCGTAATCTCGATGCGTGACGGGGATCCCCGCATAGGCTAATCCGCCAATAGATGAACTGATCCCCGGAACAATCTCGAAGGGAATACCACACTGAGCAAGGCTCTCAGCCTCCTCGCCGCCACGACCAAATACATACGGGTCACCTCCTTTGAGGCGAACGACGTTTTTCCCCATTAAGGCATGATCAATGAGGATTTGGTTAATGTTCTCTTGAGGAATCGGATGATTATTAGGTTTTTTCCCAACATTAATAATTTGACAATTTGGTGCAGCCTGCGCAATCAGATCAAGATTAACTAAACGGTCGTGAACAATAACGTCAGCCTCACGAATAGCAATTAATCCTTTAACCGTGATGAGCGATGCATCTCCTGGCCCGGCTCCAACTAGTAAAACTTTTCCTTTCCTCATTAGACAAACCTTTATGGCTAAAACGTATGACTGGAGTTTTAGGTAATGAAAAATTACCGCTCTTTATTTAATTATATAAATTTCCACGAGTCTTTCAGATGCGACGCTATTATTAATGACTCGAAAAAATATATGTTTGACGCCGCTCGCAATATTTAATCATTTTACGGAATGATCTCTTTATATAATTTGATGTTCTTGCGTTTTGTTTATATGTCATTGAAGTTAATAGTTAATTTATTTAGATTTCATTTAGTTTTTAAATTTTAGCGAGTAAAGTAATTGCTTTGTAAATCGGGTATTTAAATCTGCAATGTTCTTGGCTATGTTTTTGTTTTATAAATTTTGATTTTTTGTGTTGATTAATGAACTTTAATTATTATTAAGATGCTGGTCACAAAAAAAACGAATTGCTATGTCTGGTGATCTGAAAGTGTGTATTTTAATCGTCGAGGATTTGGTGGCTGTGAATATCTAAAAATACGTTTCCAATATACCGCGCTGTAATTTTACTGGTGCGTGCTGTGTATTTTTTATTGCGGCTGTTGTTGTCATGTTTTATTTACATTGAAAACCGATTTGCTGCCTTTTGGCAAAATAAAACCGTGCGGGAAAAGTCGAAAATTCCAAACAAAAAGTTAGAAATACAAAACGTATAAATAATCCAGTGGCGTGTGTTCACCGTGATAAGCCGAGGGAATTCAATGATGGAGTGGCATAAGCGAAAAGCCTCGCACAAAGGTTACACCACCGGGTCATGTGCAACGGCGGTGGCACGCATCGCAGCTTTAATGATCCTACGGCAACAAATTATTGAACAGATTTCGCTGACCACCGCGGTTGGCGTCACGCGGTTTTTGTCGGTCGAGCACCCTTTGATCGAAGGGCAGCAAGCCACCGCAGCGATACGTACTGACAGCGGTGACGATATTGATGCCACGCATCACATGCTGATCTATGCACGAGTCAGTTTGAACGATAGCGGCGTTATCACGATTGACGGCGGTGAAGGAATTGGACGCATCACGCGCGCAGGCTTAGGACTGCACATGGGAACTGCCGCCATTCATAAAATGTCGCGCCAAGCGATTGAATCGGCGGTTCGTGAGGTTATTGGTTCTGATCGAGGTGCGGATATCATCATTTTTGCTCCAGAAGGAGAAACGCGTGCGTGTAAAACCTACAACGCACGTTTGGGGATCGAAGGTGGAATCTCCATTATTGGCGCTCGAGATAGCGTTAATCCACTGTCGGCGGAGAGCTGGAAGCGCGCTTTGGCGATTGAGTTGGAGGCAACGCGAGCGCGGGGTCTGGAGCGAATCATTTTAGCTCCCGGCAACGGTTTAACGCTGAGCGGTGATGAAGAACGCTTGGTTGAAGAAAATCTGGGCGTTAGTGCGCATCAGGTTGTGGCTATGAGCCACTTTGTGGGCCATATGCTGCAAGAGTGCGTGCGGCTCGGCTTCCGCCATGTAGTTCTGGTCGGGCATGCAGAAAATCTGGTCAAGATTGCCGCCGGTATTTTTCATACCCATCACCACGTTGCTGATTGCCATCGGGAAGTGTTGATCGCCAATTTGGCATTGCTCGGCGCTCCGTTTGAAATGCTGTATGCGGTAGAGCAGTGCTGCACAACGGAGGCTACCCTCGCTCTGATCAACACGCGTGGTTGGCAATCCGTTTTTGAATTAATAGCCAAAAAAATCTGTCAGCGCATCAATGAGATGTTGCGGTTTTCTCATAACCGGCCGGTATGCGACGCCGTTTTATTCTCCTTGGATAACCATTTTCTCGGCGCAAATCGCCCCATCAATGACATCTTGGCTGATTTTTCTCGACTTTCCCCATCAGGTGTTACGGCACGAGATCACGCGAGGAGTGGTGTTGATGAAAGATGAATTGTTTAAGCGCGAGTGCGGTGTACCTATGACAAAAGAGGCCGTGAGATTACTCGCCTTAGAAAGGTTAGAGCTAAATAAGGCTCAGTGCTTTGTCGATGTGGGGGCGGGAACCGGCAGCATCAGTTTAGAGGCGGCGCTGCGTTATCCACATCTAAACGTCATCGCCATTGAACGGAACGTGGATGCACTGGATCTCATTGCGAATAATAGCCAGCGCTTTGGCTGCGGTAATCTGCGCATTTTGGCCGGTACCGCGCCTATGGCATTAAATGAGATAGCCGATGCCATCTTCATTGGCGGCAGCGGTGGAATGTTGCGGGAGCTGATTGACTGGTCGCTGGAGCGGTTAACGCCGGATGGCCGTTTGGTGATGAGTTTCATTTTATTAGAAAACCTCTCCCAGACTCTTTCCTACTTGCAGATGTGTCAGGTCATAGATCTTGAATGCTGTGAGATCCAGGTGAATACGCTCACGCCGCTGGGGCAGGGCCACTATTTCAAACCGAACAATTTTTCTTACCTCATTTCTTGCCGCAAGGAGAAGGGCTGTGCCTGAACGTTTTGATACCCAAAAAGTGTGGTTTGTTGGTGCCGGACCCGGTGATAAGTCGCTGATAACTCTAAAAGGATACCGACTTTTGCAACAGGCGCAGGTGGTGATTTATGCCGGTTCTTTAATCAATACCGAACTATTGGAATATTGCCCTGCAGACGCACAATGCCACGACAGCGCGGGGCTTACCTTAGAACAAATCACTCAGCTGATGCTGGCGGGCGTTAGCCAAGGAAAGCTGGTGGTGCGTTTACAAACCGGCGATCTCTCTTTGTACGGCTCCATTCGCGAACAGGGAGAAGTACTCACTCAACACGGTATCGGCTTTGTCTCGGTGCCGGGCGTCAGCTCATTTCTGGGCGCAGCCGCTCAGCTTGGCGTGGAGTATACCGTTCCCGAGATCGCACAAAGCCTGATTATCACGCGCATCGAAGGGCGCACACCGATGCCGCCGAAAGAAACGCTGCAGGCCTTTGCGCGTCACCAAACGTCGATGGCCATTTTTCTGTCCGTGCAAAACATTAGCGGCGTAGTAAGCCAGCTGTTTGCCGGAGGCTATCCGCTCAATACGCCAGTGGCGGTGGTTTACAAAGCTACTTGGCCAGACAGCCAAACCGTGCGCGGCACGCTGGCCGATATCTCAGAGAAGGTTACTCACGCAGGGATTGGCAAAACGGCGCTCATATTGGTCGGCGCTTTTCTCGGTGACCAGTTCCACTATTCAAAACTCTACGACGCCGGTTTCAGCCACGAATATCGTCAGGCTTAACAGCAGATCCCCATGATGACAGGAGTAACAACCGCATGTTGAGCGTAATAGGCATAGGCCCCGGCAGCGAAGCCATGATGACCCAAGAAGCCATCGCCGCCTTGCAAGAGGCCGATATCGTGGTGGGGTACAAAACCTACACCCATTTAGTCAAAAAATGGACCGCCGACAAAGAGGTGATCAAAACCGGCATGTGCAAAGAGATCGAACGCTGCCAGATAGCCATCGATCTTGCCGAGCAGGGAAAAAATGTCGCCATGGTATGCAGCGGTGATGCCGGCATTTACGGTATGGCGGGGTTGATTCTGGAGCTTGTCAGCAAGCAATGCCGCAATGTCCACGTGCGCGTGGTTTCCGGCATCACGGCCAGCATCGCCAGTGCGGCACTGCTCGGAGCACCGTTGATGCACGATTTTTGCCACATCAGCCTCAGTGATTTGCTGACGCCGTGGTCGGTGATTGAGAAACGCATTATCGCCGCGGCGCAGGCCGATTTTGTCATCTGTTTCTATAACCCGCGCAGTCACGGGCGTGAGGGGCATCTTGCCAAAGCTTTTGAGCTGATGACGCCTTGGAAAGCGGAATCCACGCCAGTGGGTATTGTTAAGGCGGCAGGGCGGAAAAAGCAGGAAAAATGGGTCACCACCTTTAGCCAAATGGACTTCTCACCGGTGGATATGACCAGTCTGGTGATCGTCGGCAATCAATCAACCTATCTGAGTGATGGTTTGATGATTACGCCACGCGGGTACGTGATTTAGCGCAGTGCGGGCAGTGAAGAAAATGAATAACTATCTGCTAATCAAGGATATTTTCTATGAAATCAATATCAGTGGTTTGGCATCGCTGCGCCAGAGCATGTCCGCACCCAACCGCACCCTCCTACCATCGTGCTTCGCTGCACAACAGCTGTGCGGCGGTGGTGTTATGAGCGGCAAGCTATACGCCATCGGCGTTGGACCCGGCGCCAGCGATCTGATCACCGTTCGCGGCGCACGAACGTTGGCACAGCTCGATGTGCTTTACACCCCGGCAGGGAAAGCCGATGCGCAGAGTTTAGCGCACCGCATCGTTGCCGAGTACCTTTCACCAAATACCGAAATACGCACCTATCACTTTTTGATGAAGGCTGAGCAGGCGCAAAAAGAGGCCGTTTGGGATCGGGTAGCAGACGCTATGCAACGCGAAGTAGCGCTGGGCAAACAGGTTGGCTTCATCACGCTGGGCGACGCCATGCTGTTTAGTACTTGGGTATCACTGCTGGCGCGCATCGGCCATCAACCGTGGCTGGAGATTATCCCCGGTGTTACGTCCTTCGCCGCGATTGCCGCTAGCAGCGCGATGCCGCTGGCGATGGAGAATCAAACGCTGATCGTGCTGTCGTGCACGTCGCCAGAAAGCGAGCTGGAACAAGCTTTACGCACCCATGACTGCGCGGTGCTGATGAAGGTGTATGGGCGTTTCGCAACGATACGTTCTTTACTCGGGCGAATGGGGTTACTCGACCACGCCATCATGATGTCTGACGCCACGTTGCCCACCCAGCAATGCTGGTATCACCTTGATGAGTGCGACCGACAGCTCGAACTGCCTTATTTTTCAACCATTTTAGTGAATAAAAATTGGAATGTTTCGAGGTAAGTCATGCAAAAGAGCTTAGAGAAATTTTCACTCACCGGCTTTGTCATTGCAGTGTTGTTGATTCTAGCGCCCCAAGAGGCGTTTGCGATGCACATCATGGAAGGTTTTCTACCGCCGATGTGGGCCATTGGCTGGTGGCTGATCTTCCTGCCATTTTTAGGCGCTGGAATTGTTCGGCTACGCCACATTGTGCAGCAAGACAGTAACCAAAAGGTGCTGCTGGCGCTGTGCTGCGCCTTTATCTTTGTGCTATCGGCGCTAAAAATCCCGTCGGTCACGGGAAGTTGCTCGCATCCAACCGGCGTTGCGCTGGCTGTCATCCTGTTTGGCCCGTCGGTGGTTGCGGTGATGGGGGCCATTGTTCTGCTGTTTCAAGCGCTGATGCTGGCACACGGTGGAATCACCACGCTGGGCGCAAACGCCATGTCGATGGCGGTGATTGGCCCGATGGTGGGATATCTCATCTGGCGAATTTCGTGCAAAGCGGGTCTGCGTAAAGACGTGGGGGTTTTCCTCTGTGCCTTCTTTGCCGATCTGGTGACCTACGCGGTGACCTCGGTACAGCTCGGCGTCGCGTTCCCCGATCCACAGCTGGGTATGACGGCGGCCATCGTGAAGTTTATGGGGATCTTCTGCCTCACGCAGATACCGATTGCCATCGCAGAAGGCCTGTTAACCGTTCTTATCTATGACCAGTTGGTGAAAAGACGTTTAGTCCATGCTTGGAGTTTCTCACAATGAAAAGAACATACCTCTTAATCACGTTGGTGATTGCGCTCTTTGTTATGCCTTTCTTTATCGACCACGGTGGGGAATATGGTGGCTCAGACGATCAGGCCGAAGCGCAAATCTTACAGATTGCACCGCACTATCAGCCTTGGTTTGAGTCGATTTACGAACCCGCCAGCGGCGAGATTGAAAGCCTGCTTTTCACCTTACAAGGGTGTTTAGGGACGGCGGTGATCTTCTACGTCTTGGGCTATTACCGTCGTGGCCGCAACGAAAATGCTGAATCTTGAAACGTTGAGCTATCAGAGCCGCTGGTGTCATAAAGATCCGCGCATCAAGTTCACGATGTACGTGGTGTTTATGACGCTAGCGATGGTTTTGCCGCCGTTAGGGCAAATCAGCGTGCTGTGCGGGCTCACCATTCTGACCTGCTATTTATTGCATATCAGCGTGCTCCGCTACCTGAAGTGGCTGCTGATCCCGATTGGATTTCTGGGGGTTGGCGTACTCGCCATTGTGCTCACGGGCACGCAACACCCAGAAACGCTGTTGTGGGGATATCCCATCGCAGGCTACTGGTGGGGAATCGATGCCCTAGGCATACAGACCGCTAACCAAACGTTTTGGCGCAGCCTGGCGTCATTGGCCGCTACCTTTTGGTTCATGCTGAACATGCCGTTTGAACAGCTCATTAAGCTGCTGAAGTTTTGCCGCGTACCGCATTTGCTGATAGAGCAAATATTGCTGACGTGGCGCTTCATTTTCATCTTTGTGGAAGAAGCGGTGGCAATCCACAACGCGCAGGCGCTGCGCTTTGGCTACTGTTCGCTGGGAAACAGCTATCGCTCGTTAGCCATGCTGGTTTCGATGCTGTTTTCTCGCGTGCTGAGCCGCTACCAGCAAATGTCTGTGGCGCTTGAGCTGAAGCTTTATCAGGGTGATTTTCATCTATGAGTATGCAAACGGGCACCAAACCAAACATCGACGGCGGATTAGCCACGCGCACGCTGTGTTTTAGCTATCAAAATAAGCCGGTTTTAAAGCACCTGACGTTAGATTTCAGCCACTTTAACGTAACCGGCATTATCGGCGCGAACGGCAGTGGAAAATCAACGTTGTTTATGAATCTCTCCGGTATCTATCAGCCGCAAGAGGGCGAGGTGTGGTGGGACGATGAGCCGTTGGTCTACAGCAAAAAAAGCCTGCGGGCGCTACGGCAAAGCGTGGTGACGGTATTTCAAGATCCCGAGCAGCAGATTTTCTATAGCGATGTCGAAAATGATATCGCCTTCAGCCTGCGTAATCTGGGGATTGAAGAGGCGGAGATTAAGCGCCGTACCGACTGGGCTTTGCGCTTGGTTGATGCCCAACATTTCCGCCATACGCCAGTTCAGTGCTTGAGCTTCGGCCAGAAAAAAAGGGTGGCTATTGCCGGTGCACTGGTTATGCAATCCGACTATCTACTGCTGGATGAGCCGACTGCCGGACTCGATCCGTCGGGGCGACGCAAAATGCTGGCGATCATTGAGCAGATCGTGGCGCAAGGCAAACGCATCATTATTTCGAGCCACGATATCGATCTTATCTATCAAATCTGCGACGGCCTGTATCTGCTATCGAATGGCGAAGTGCTGAGTTCGGGTTCACCGCAGGAGGTTTTAGTGAATAAAACGCTGCTGGAAAGTGCCGGTTTAGAACAGCCTTGGCTGGTGAAACTGCACTGTGAGGCGGGTTTACCGTTGTGCAAAACCGAGCAGGAAATGATCGCGGTGCTGCGGCACTGGAAGGGGAAAGAAGAATGAGCATTTCGTTAATGGTTCAAGGCACCGCCTCCGATGTGGGAAAGAGCGTTTTAGTCGCCGGATTTTGCCGTATTTTTATGCAAGATGGTTATCGCTGCAAGCCTTTCAAATCACAGAATATGGCGTTGAACTCAGGGATCACCGCGCAGGGCGATGAAATGGGGCGAGCGCAGATTTTTCAGGCGCAGGCCGCGGGCGTTGCGCCCGATGTGCGCATGAATCCAGTGCTGCTTAAGCCGACGAGCGATCGCAAAGCACAGGTCATAGTGATGGGAAAAGTGGCCTGCCATATGGATGCCGCAGAATACCACCACTATAAACCCCAGCTACAGCAACAGATTAAAACCGTCTATCAACAGCTGGCGAGCGAATCCGACATCATGGTGCTGGAAGGTGCGGGCAGCCCAGCAGAAATTAATCTGCGCGATCGAGACATCGTGAATATGGGCATGGCCGAGGCCGCTGGCGCGCCGGTATTGCTGGTGGCGGATATCGATCGCGGCGGGGTATTTGCTTCTATCTATGGCACCTTAGCGTTACTTAAACCCGAGGAAAGGGCGCGGGTTATTGGCGTCATCATCAATAAATTTCGCGGTGATATCGTGCTGTTGCGGCCTGGAATTGAGCAAATTGAAGCACTGACTCAGATTCCCGTTTTGGGCGTTTTGCCGTGGCTATCGCTCGATCTGGAAGATGAAGACGGGGTGGCGCTGCAGGTAGGTAAATATTCCTCCGCTAAAGAAGCCGATCTGGACGTGGTGGTGATTCAGTTTCCGCATATCGCCAACTTCACCGATTTTAATCCGCTCTCGGTGCAGCCGGATGTACGTCTACGCTACGCCGTCGATCCACAGGAAATCATGGGCGCGGATCTGATTATCTTACCGGGCAGTAAAAATACGCTTGGCGATCTTAGCTGGCTAAGAGCGCGCAGGCTGGATCGCGCGATTAAAAAGGCCCACGGCGCAGGCACCGCGATCATGGGGATCTGTGGCGGTTATCAAATGCTGGGTAATCAGATCTTCGATGAAGTGGAATCCGGCCTGAGTCACATGTGCGGATTAGGCTTGCTGGATGTGGATACCTGTTTTGAACCGAGTAAAAAAACCGCGCAGGTGGCGGGCGTTTCAGGTTCACACCTCAACGGCCTGCTGGCTCAGTGCTGCGATCAACCTCTGACGGGTTATGAGATCCATATGGGAGTTTCAACGCTGGGTGAAAATGCCCGCCCGTTTGCCCATATGCAGGTTAAGAATGGTCAGGCGGAAACGTGGCTCGACGGGGCGCTAAACCATGATGGCAGCGTCGCGGGCAGCTATTTGCATGGCCTATTTGATCAAAATCAGTTCACTCGATCATTACTCAATCAGCTGCGGCAGAAAAAAGGTCTAGCGCCGTTAGACGGTAAAAACTTCGACTACGCGCACCATAAAGAAACCCAGTTTGACGCGTTGGCATCCAACATGCGTGTGCATTTGGATATCGATCGTATCTACGCCTTGATGCGTCAGCACCAGGAACCACAGCGATGAGATGGATTCGCGGGAGCAATATCCAATGACGCTGACAATGTTCTGGGCCACGGTGCAATTTGTTACCCGCCTGCCGGTGCCAAGCCGCTGGGCCGAAGGGGCTGATTTTCAGCAATACGGGCGTGGTGTTCCTGCATTTCCTATCGTGGGGCTGATGGTGGGAGTGCTAGCCGCCGGGGTCTCGCTGGCTATTAGCCAGTCAGGCGGGGGAATTTTTATTGGCGGGTTGGGCTACGTGTTTGCGTTGACGCTGCTGACCGGCGGTTTTCATCTAGATGGATTAGCCGATACCTGCGACGGCATTTTCTCTGCCCGTCAGCGCGAGCGGATGCTGGAAATTATGCGGGATAGCCGCCTTGGCACCTACGGTGGTTTAGCGCTGATTTTCTGTGTGATAACCAAAACGCTGGCGGTGGTGTCGCTTTCCCATTTGTCTCCATGGGTATTATTTGGTTTTTTAAGCTGCGCCTGCATGGCGGGGCGAACCGCGATGGTGCTGGTGATGTATGGACAGCGCTACGCCCGCCAAGGCGACGGAATGGGCAACATCTATATCGGCAAAATATCACGTTTGCAGGCAGCAACGACGTTAGTCATCGGCTGTTTGCTGGTGGGAATACTCGGCGGTCATAAGGCTTTGGCGGCGCTGGCCATCACTTTCGTGGCTATTTATGCGCTGGCGCGTTATTTCCGCCATCACCTCGGCGGGCAAACCGGAGACACGCTGGGCGCGGCAGAAGAGATGGGCGAGCTGATTTTCCTTTTAGCACTGCTTTGGGTTTAGCACCACAACACCGAATAATAACCTGCGCCTTATGCGCCACCATAACGAGAAAAAGCATGAACACATTGGACTCTATTATTCAAAGGATCCGTCCCTTAGATCAGGAAAAAATGGCGCAGGCTGCGAGATATGTGGATGCGTTAGCCAAACCACCGGGAAGCCTCGGGCGCTTGGAACAGCTTGCGATTCAGCTGTCTGGCATGGCGGGGATTGCGGATTTAGCCAATCTCAACAAAGAAATTATCGTGATGTGCGCCGATCACGGCGTGTTTGATGAAGGGGTTGCCGTCACGCCTAAAAACGTCACGGCGATCCAGGCGCGAAACATGCAAAAGGGGCTCACCGGAGTATGTGCGCTGGCCAAAAATAGCAATACGCACGTGCTGCCGATTGATATCGGTATTGATGCCGACCCTATCGCCGACCTACGTTCGCTGAAGCTGGCGCGCGGCTGTGGGAATATCGCTTGCGGGCCAGCGATGAGCTACTCGCAGGCAGAACAGTTGCTGATTGCCAGTGCCAATCTGGTGCAAGAGCGCGTGGCGCAGGGGATGTCTGTTTTTGGCGTCGGTGAGTTAGGCATTGCGAATACCACGCCCGCGTCGGCCATGATCAGCGTGCTGACCGACACCGATCCTCATGACGTCGTTGGCATCGGCGCGAACCTTCCTTTGGCGCGAGTGGCACATAAAGAAAGCGTTGTGCGGCGTGCCATCGAGGTGAATCAACCGAATGCAAATGACGCCGTAGACGTGCTGGCTAAAGTCGGTGGTTTTGATCTGGTAGGTATGACCGGCGTGATCTTGGGTGCCGCCGTCGCTGGCGTGCCCGTCGTGCTGGATGGCTTCCTCTCCTACGCATCAGCGCTGGCCGCGTACCGTCTGGCACCACAGGTGCGAGATTACTGTATTCCCTCTCATTTTTCGGCGGAAAAAGGGGCGGCGGTGGCGCTTTCACATCTCGACCTTATTCCCTACTTATATCTGGAACTGCGTTTGGGCGAAGGCAGCGGTGCGGCGATGGCGATGTCGGTGATTAGCGCCGCCTGCGCCATGTATTGCGATATGGGGCAGCAAACGAGCAGTGGTTTTACTTTACCGCCGTCGCCGTTACGTAACTGATTTTTTAATTATGAATTAATGGGTGTATCAACATGCGCTGTAAAATTCCTAAGACCGATCTATTAGTGACGTTTGAAGCCGTGGCTCAGTATGAAAGCTACACGCGTGCGGCAGAGAAATTAGCGTTAACGCAGAGCGCGGTATTTCGTCAAATAACCGCATTAGAAGAATTTCTTAACGTCTCTTTATTCCATCATGTGCGCAAACGTATTTTCCTTAATGACGCCGGTCGTTATTATCTTGACCTCGTTCGAGATACGTTAGAGCAGATGGAACGTGATACGCAAAGTATTATGTCCTATCAATCCACGCAGCAGATTTTGGAATTAGCGGTCACGCCAACGTTTAGCACACACTGGCTTATTCCTAACCTGAGTGACTTTCATGAAAATAATCCGGAAATAGTGCTTAATTTAATTGCGCTGACCACTCCGGCTGATTTTTTAAATCTACGCTATGACGCCGTGATTATGCGCGAAGACTTCTGTAGTCCTTGGGCAGAAAATGAACACTTATTTGAAGAGGAATTAGTTCCGGTCTGTAGCCGAATGCTGTGGCGCGATGATAAAGAGGTGATGCGAGCCGATCAGTTACTGGATGAATTCACGTTGTTACATCAGACGACCCGCCTGGATTCGTGGCACGATTGGTTTGCATTATCCGGCGTGAGCAGCCCGCAGGTACGCATGGGGCCGCGCTTCGATCTACTCTCGATGCTGATTTCTGCGGTGCGGTCTCATTTAGGCGTTGCGCTGCTGCCGCGCTTTGCTATCCATAAAGATCTCGAAAATGGCGATATGGTCATCCCGTGTGATTTACCGATGAGCACTGGCAACCACTTTATTTTGACCTATAAAGAGGGCAAGCGAGGATTACGGAGTTTGCAAAAATTTAGCCGCTGGGTGCATGAAAAATCCAATGACGAGGAGCTAAAAAGAACAGGTATTCACAGTTAAGCATCATATGTTGAAAATTGAACAATTGATTTTTAATTTAATAAAATAATAATTGGATTTGCTTTATATTTTCAACGTTAAATAAATCTATTCCCTTATTGCGCCTCATGGATAGCAAGAATCTCTTGCTACTATTTTTTCAATTTATTGAGTAAAAATAATGCATAAAAATGATTTTTTTTACCAAGAGATATTTCCTCTTTCTGAAGATAAAACCGAGTATTACCTCCTTACCGATAAATACGTGTCTACCTTTACGATTGACGGCAAGGAAGTGCTTAAAATAGAACCTGAGGCGTTAACGCTGGTTTCTCAACAGGCGTTTCATGATGCATCCTTTTTCTTGCGTCCTGCGCATCAGCAACAGGTGGCGGCTATTTTGCAAGATCCGCAGGCCAGTGAAAACGATAAATATGTGGCTTTACAGCTCCTACGCAATTCTGAAATCTCGGCGAAAGGCATCTTGCCCAACTGCCAAGACACGGGCACATCAACGATTGTGGCCAAGAAGGGCCAGTATGTTTGGACCGATACCGACGACGTTGAAGCGCTATCTCGCGGCATTTTTAATACCTTCCGCCAAGACAATCTGCGCTACTCACAAAATGCGGCGTTGGATATGTACAACGAAGTGAATACCGCGACCAACCTGCCCGGGCAAATTGATATTTTTGCCACCACCGGCGCGCAGTATTCATTTTTGTTCGTGAATAAAGGCGGCGGCTCAGCCAATAAAGCCGCGCTGTATCAGGAAACAAAAGCCATTCTTGAGCCGGAAAAACTTAAAGCGTTTCTGATCGACAAAATGAAAAGTTTAGGCACCGCAGCCTGCCCGCCGTATCACATTGCTTTTGTGATTGGAGGTTTATCGGCGGAACAAACCTTAAAAACCGCTAAGTTGGCTTCAACCAAATATTTCGATGCGCTGCCGGTGAGCGGCAATGAATACGGTCAGGCATTTCGCGATACGCAGTTAGAACAGAGCCTACTTGAGGCTTCACGTGAGTTTGGTTTAGGGGCGCAGTTTGGCGGAAAATATTTTGCGCACGATGTGCGCGTTATTCGTCTGCCGCGCCACGGTGGATCGTGCCCGATTGGCATGGCTATTTCATGTTCGTCAGATCGTAATATTAAAGCCAAAATCAACAAGCAGGGCATCTGGCTGGAGAAGTTAGAACGTCATCCTGAGCGCTACATTCCGCAGGCGATGCGCCAGCATCAAGAAGGGCAGGTAGTCGACATTGACCTCAACCGTCCGATGGCGGAGATCCTACAAGAACTTTCACGCTATCCGGTTTCGACGCGCGTGTCGCTAAACGGGCCGCTGATTGTGGCGCGCGACATTGTGCATGCCAAGCTTAAAGAACGCCTAGAGCAGGGTGAGCCGCTACCACAATATATGAAAGATCACCCCGTGTATTATGCGGGGCCCGCCAAAAAACCAGACGAATATGTTTCAGGCTCGATGGGGCCGACCACCGGTGGGCGCATGGATAGCTACGTTGAGCTGTTTCAATCCCACGGCGGAAGTTTAGTGATGCTCGCCAAAGGCAACCGTAGCCAGCAGGTAACTGACGCTTGCGCACTGCATGGGGGCTTTTATTTGGGCAGTATCGGTGGCTCGGCGGCTATTCTGGCGCAGGAGTATATCGAAAGCTTGGAGTGTCTCGAATATCCCGAGCTGGGGATGGAGGCGGTATGGAAAATGAATGTCAAAAACTTCCCTGCGTTTATTTTAGTCGATGATAAAGGCCATTCATTTTTCGACCAAATTCAGGTGAAGGCATGCGCAGGCTGTCAAAAATAGCCCATAGGAGCATCGTCATGAGTGAAGAACGCTACCAACAACGCCAACAGCAGCTCAAAGAGCGCGTTGAACAGCGCGTTGCGGCAGCCACGAAACGCTGCGGGATCGTGATTGTGTTTACCGGCAATGGCAAAGGTAAAACCTCTGCGGCTTTTGGTACGGCGGCACGGGCAATCGGTCACGGTATGAAGGTCGGCGTGGTGCAATTTATCAAGGGTGAGTGGGAGAGCGGTGAGCGTAATCTCCTCGAACGCGCTGGGGCTGAATTTCATATTATGGCTACCGGTTTTACCTGGAATACTCAAGATAAATTGTCGGATACGCGGGCTGCGGAAACGGCGTGGGTGCAGGGTAAACGTATGCTAGCGGACCCTGCTTATGGGCTGGTTATCTTAGATGAACTGACCTATATGCTGACCTATGGGTATTTACCACTGGATGAGGTGTTAACCGCGCTTGAAAACCGACCTGCTGAGCAAAATGTGGTGATCACGGGAAGAGCCTGTCACCGAGATCTTATCGCGTTGGCAGATACGGTGAGTGAACTACGGCCGGTGAAACATGCCTTTGATAGCGGCATTCAGGCACAGGCAGGCATTGATTGGTAGTGCACGCCAACATCACTCGGGCCATGCCGCACGGTGTGGCCTTTTTCTGGCTACCTAAATAATTTCTCAATCAAATACAGCAATCTGCACCAACCACGTAGCTCCTCGTTTCTCTTGCCAAAAAGAAATGATGAAATTTCCCTCGCTTTGGCTAGAGAGTGACTATAGTCAATGTATGCCGTAACTATAAAGCAAGTCATTGCTTACTTATCTCGACGGTAGACAACATTGCTTAAGCTTTTCTTATAGTTTTGTTTTCCATTGAGCGCTTTCTCAATAGTATTAAATGTTGTTTTTGGCTAATGAAAAAAATAAACACCTAAGGGTTAGCATTGTTAAGGTTAAGTGATTTATGCATGTGATTTATAAGGTAATTGATTTTTTAATTATAAATCAATGATATGCATTTTATTGATTAAATTTCAAGATAGATTATGACGATCAATTGAGCGATTTTGATTGGCTGTGATTGGTGATGACGATCAATAGATCAGATTTGATCGAAATTGATTATCGAAATACCCATTGATAGAATGGGTGAATAATCTATCTTGTTAATGCGGTGTTGAGTGAATGCTTCGCTGAAGCACCCTGCTTGGGGGACATCATGGATGACATATTCTTATTCAGTCGCTCGCACATCATGCAGTCGGCTATTACGAGCATCACAGGATGCCGTTCAGCAACACCTCGAAACAGCCCAAACTTCAAGTTTCAAAACCCCATACAAA
>Ga0302349_1001277_pt1 | contig 20499 bp, 21 predicted proteins | sample PhyAR1_FD_202176 | JGI IMG/M metagenome (GOLD analysis project Ga0302349, IMG submission 202176) | Leaf surface microbial communities from alfalfa plants in UC Gill Tract Community Farm, Albany, California, United States - DLSL A.R1... | ecosystem: Host-associated > Plants > Phyllosphere >...
AGCGCTCGCCGGGCGCGATGGATCCTCCGACGATCCTCTCGGCGATGGCGTCGGCGATCTGCTCTCCCCGCGGCGTCGTCATGCCGTGATCGTAACCTTCTCGGTCGTCCAGGCGCGGGCCTGGTCAGTGAACGTGATGCCGAGGCCCGGGCGGTCGGGGACGATCATGCGGCCGCCCTTGGTCTCGAGGCGCTCCTCGAAGAGCGGGTCGAGCCAGTCGAAGTGCTCGACCCACGGCTCGCGGGGGTAGCAGGCCGCGAGGTGCAGGTGGATCTCCATGGCGAAGTGCGGGGCGAGGTCGAGGCCCGCGCGATCGGCGAGCGTCATGAGGCGGAGGAACTGCGTGATTCCGCCGACGCGGGGTGCATCGGGCTGGATGATGTCGCAGGCGCGGGCCTCGATGAGCCTCTCGTGCTCGGCGACCGAGGCGAGCATCTCGCCGGTCGCGATGGGGGTGTCGAGAGCGCGGGCGAGATCCGCGTGTCCCTCGGCGTCGTACGCGTCGAGGGGCTCCTCGATCCAGACCAGGTCGAGTTCCTCGAAGCGGCGTCCCATTCGCAATGCGGTCGTGCGGTCCCACTGCTGGTTCGCGTCGACCATCAGCGGGGTGTCGCCGATGTGCTCGCGCACGGCTCTCACGCGCCGCAGGTCTTCGGAGCTGTCCGGGAGGCCGACCTTGATCTTGATCCCGCCGATGCCCTCCTCGATCGACTGGCTCGCGCGGGCCAGGACCTCGTCGAGGCTCGCGTTGAGGAATCCGCCCGAGGTGTTGTAGGTGCGCACGCTGTCGCGGTGGGATCCGAGCAGCTTCGACAGCGGCAGGCCCGCCCGGCGCGCCTTGAGGTCGTAGAGCGCGATGTCGATCGCAGCGAGCGCCTGGGTCGCGACGCCCGAGCGGCCGACCGAGGCGCCCGCCCAGAGCAGCTTGGTGTACAGCTTCTGGATGTCGTTCGGATCCTCGCCGATCGCCGCGCCCGCGACCTCCTTCGCGTGGGCGTATTGCGCGGGGCCGCCCGCGCGCTTGGAGTAGCTGAAACCGTGGCCGAAGTGGCCCTGGGTCGTCTCGATCTCCGCGATCAGGAACACGACCTCCGTCATCGGCTTCTGGCGCCCGGTGAACACCTTGGCGTCGGAGATCGGCACGGGCAGCGGCAGGCGCAGGGTGGACAGGGTGATGGCGCGGATGGCGTCGGGGGTGTAGGTCATGGTCTCCTCCTCGAGATACGGACAAGCTATCAGACAGATTATGGATCTGTCATGCAGGGCTGGTTCACGGGCTCGCGACATTAGGATCATTCGCATGTGTGGAATCGTGGGATACGTCGGACCCCGGGACAGCCAGGGAATTCTCGTCGCGGGCCTCGCCCGGCTCGAATACCGCGGATACGACTCCGCCGGTATCGCGGTCGTCGATGAGAACGGGCGACTGAACGCCCGCAAGAAGGCCGGCAAGCTCGCCGTCCTCCGCGAGTCGCTCGAACAGGATCCGATGGGCCGCGGAACGACCGGAATCGGCCACACCCGCTGGGCGACGCACGGCGGCCCGACCGATGTCAACGCCCACCCCCACCTTGCCGATGGCGACCGCCTCGCGGTGATCCACAACGGCATCATCGAGAACTTCGCGGAGCTGAAGAAGGAGCTCTCGGCCGAGGGCGTCGAGTTCCTCAGCGAGACCGACACGGAGGTCGCGGCGCAGCTCATCGCCCGCGCCTACGCAGAGACGGGCGACCTCGTGGCGGCCTTCCGCGCCGTCGTGAACCGCCTCGACGGAGCATTCACCCTGCTCGCTACGCACGAGGACCACCCCGGTCTCGTCGTCGGCGCGCGCCGTAACTCGCCGCTCGTGATCGGGCTCGGCGAGGGCGAGAACTTTCTCGGATCCGACGTCGCCGCGTTCGTCGAGCACACCCGCCGCGCGCTCGCGATCGGTCAGGACGAGATCGTCGCGATCACGCCCGACGCGGTCGTCGTGACCGACTTCGACGGCAACCCCGTCGAGCCGCAGCCGTTCGAGGTGTCGTGGGACGCCTCCGCCGCCGACAAGGGCGGCTGGTCGAGCTTCATGGCGAAGGAGGTCTCCGAGGAGCCGGAGGCCGTCGCGAACACGGTTCGCGGTCGCGTGAAGGACGGCCGGATCTCCATCCCGGAGCTCGAGGGGCTCGATGAGCTCTTCCTCGGCGTCGACCGCATCGTCGTGCTCGCCTGCGGTACCGCCTACTACGCCGGTCTCGTCGGCAAGTACGCGATCGAGAAGTGGTCGCGGATCCCCGTCGTCGTCGAGCTCGCGCACGAGTTCCGCTACAGCGACCCGATCGTGTCGGAGTCGACGCTCGTCATCTCCATCAGCCAGTCGGGCGAGACCATGGACACGCTGATGGCCGTCAAGGAGGCCGCGCGGCTCGGCGCCAAGACGCTGTCGATCTGCAACACGCAGGGATCCACGATCCCGCGCGAATCCGACGCGGTCGTCTATACGCACGCCGGCCCGGAGGTCGCCGTGGCGTCGACGAAGGCCTTCGTCGCACAGATCACCGCGCTGTACCTGTTCGCGCTGCACATCGCGGACGTGCGCGGATCCCTGCCCGACGAGGTCTCGAACGAGGCGGTCGCGCAGCTCGAGGCGCTGCCCGAGAAGATCCAGTGGATCCTCGACAACGAGCAGGAGCGCACTGAGCAGCTCGCGCGCTGGATGGCCGACACCCGGTCGGTGCTCTTCCTCGGACGGCACGTCGGATACCCGATCGCCCTCGAGGGGGCGCTCAAGCTCAAGGAGATCTCGTACATCCACGCCGAGGGCTTCGCCGCGGGCGAGCTCAAGCACGGCCCGATCGCGCTCGTCGAGCCGGGGCAGCCCGTCTTCGTCGTCGTGCCGTCGCCGCGCGGATCCGTGACCATGCACCAGAAGGTGATCTCCAACATCGAGGAGATCCGCGCCCGCGGTGCCCGCGTCATCGCGATCGCCGAGCAGGGCGACTCGGCCGTGCTTCCCTCTGCCGACGAGGTGCTGCGGATCCCGCTCGCGAGCCCGCTCTTCGAGCCGCTCCTCGCCGTCGTTCCGCTGCACATCTTTGCGATGGGCCTCGCGACGGCGAAGGGCCTCGACGTCGACCAGCCCCGCAACCTCGCCAAGTCGGTCACCGTCGAGTGACCCGTGTCCCACTTTGTACGGGTATAGCCCGGTTATTCCCGCTCTAAGTGGGACACGCCCCGGCCCGTGTCCTACTTGATGCGCGTATAGCCCGGTCATTCCCGCTCTAAGTGGGACACGCCCCGACCCGTGTCCCAGTTGATGCGGGTATAGCCCGGCGATTCCCGCACAAACCGGGACACGCCCCGACCCGTGTCCCAGTTGATGCGCGTATAGCCCGGTTATTCCCGCACAAACTGGGACACGCCCTGGGACCGGGAGCGCAGGTGGGCTTACTAGGCTGGACGAATGATCATCGGGGTAGGCGTCGACATGGTCGACATCGAGCGGTTCGAGGGGCAGATCGCCCGCTCACCGCGACTGATGCAGCGCCTCTTCACTCCGCATGAGCGGGAGCTGCCCCTCCGCTCCCTCGCAGCGCGCTACGCGGCGAAGGAGGCGCTGATCAAGGCGCTCGGCGGATCCGATGGCGTGTTCTGGCAGGAGATCGAGGTCCCGCGCCTGGGTGAGCGGCAGGCTCCGAACTACTCGATCTCCGGCGAGACGGCCGCGACGCTGGAGGCCCGCGGCGTCAGCCGCGCCCACCTGTCGCTCTCGCACGACGGCGGCCTGGCGCTGGCGTACACGATTCTGGAAGGAGGCCTCTGATGGCCTCATCCCCGACCCGCGAGGCGATCATCGACCGCGGCGCGATCGAGCACAACGTCCGGACGCTCCGCGCGGCCGCGCACACCCGCGAGTTCATCGCGGTCGTCAAGGCAAACGGATACGGGCACGGCGCGGTGACCGCCGCCCACGGCGCGATCGCGGGAGGCGCGACGCGCCTGGGCGTCGCCGACGTGTCGGAGGCCCTCGAGCTGCGCTCGGCCGGGATCGCCCATCCGATCGTCGCCTGGCTACACGGCCCCGACACCGACTTCGCCCCCGCCATCGGCGCGAACGTCGAGCTCGGTCTATCGACCGTCGACCAACTGCGCCGCGTCGCCGCCCAGGCCGGATCCGCGGTGCCGCTCGTGCACCTGAAGTTCGAGACGGGCCTCGGCCGGGGCGGATCCGCGCCCGCGGATTGGGCGGCGTTCATGGCCGAGGCGGCACGCCTCGAACGGGCGGGCCGCCTGCGGGTGGACGGGGTCTTCAGCCACCTCTCTGGAACCTCCCACGAGGAGGATCTCGCCCAGCTGGTGCGCTTCCGCGACGCGATGGGCGCGGCGATCGACGCCGGCCTGCGCCCGCGGATCCGCCACCTCGCCGCGACGGGTGCGGCGATCGAGCTGCCGGATACGCGCCTCGACGCGGTGCGCATCGGGCTCGGGATCTACGGTCTCTCGCCGTTCGATGACCGTTCCTCCGCGGCCCTCGGCCTCCGCCCCGCGATGACGCTGCAGGCGCCGGTCGCGGCGGTGCGCAGGGTCGCGGCGGGGCAGGGGGCGTCCTACGGATACACCTACCGCGCCGAGCGCGACACGACCTTTGCGCTCGTGCCGCTCGGCTACGCCGACGGCGTCCCGCGCCACGCATCCAATCGTGGCCCGGTGCGGATCGGCGGGCAGCGCTTCCGCGTCGCCGGCCGCGTCGCCATGGATCAGTTCATCGTCGACGTGGGGGACGCCCCTGTGAGGGTCGGAGACCGCGCCGTGCTCTTCGGAGACCCCTTGCGGGGCGCCCCGACCGCAACGGAATGGGCGGAGGCGGCCGACACGATCAACTACGAGATCGTCACCCGGCTCGGCCCGAGGGTGACCCGCACCGTCGTGTGAGGCGCCCTCCTCGGAATGGGAGGATGGAGACATGGTTCCGGATGAGCTGCTGGGCACGCACGAGGTCCCGACCGCCGCGCTGATGGAAGACCTCGGTCGACGGCTCGGCGCAGGGCTCGAGGCGGGCGACATGCTCGTGCTCACGGGCCCCCTCGGCGCAGGCAAGACCACGCTCACGCGGGGCATCGGCGAGGGTCTCGGTGTGCGCGGCCCCGTGCAGTCGCCGACCTTCGTGATCGCCCGCACGCACCCGTCCCTCCGGGGCGGTGCTCCGCTGATCCACGCGGACGCGTATCGCCTCGGAGACGCCGGCGAGCTCGAGGACCTCGACCTCGACCTCGACGACTCGGTGACGATCGTCGAGTGGGGGCGGGGCCTCGTCGAGCAGATCGCGGACGAGTGGTGGGACATCGAGATCGTGCGCCCGGTGGGCGAGGCCGACGATGCGGAGAACCTCGATCTCGATGCGCCGCGCACCGTTGTCATAACGAGACACGCGTAGGGCGGCTTGTAAGCGAGTCGCGCCTAACCTGGAGGGGATGATCCTCGCAATCGACTCCTCGATCGGCTCCACCGTCGCCGTTGTCGACCCGGACACCGAAGAGGTGCTCGGGCAGGCACAGAGCGAGACCAGCCGCGGCCATGCCGAGGTGATCGGCACGCTTATTCAGCAGTCGCTCGACCGCGCCGGCCTCACACCGGCCGACATCACGGCCGTCGCCGCGGGCATGGGGCCGGGGCCGTTCACCGGCCTGCGGATCGGCATCGCGGCCGCCCGCGCCTTCGCGATCGGGCGGGGGATCCCCGTCGTCCCGGTCGCGAGCCACGACGCCGCCGCCCTCGAGATCCTGGAACGGGATCCGCATGCCGAGTTCGTCATCGTGACCGACGCCCGGCGCCGCGAGAACGCGGTCAGCGCCTATGCGGGTCTGAAGCGCGGCCTCCCGAACCGCATCGCGGGACCGGAGTTGCTCCCTCACACGGAGGATCCGCACAGCTACCTCGCCGAGATTCTGACAATCGCGCGGGATTCTGCCGATTCGGCCCAGAAAGGCAGCATCTCGAGCGATCTTCAGAATCTCGGCACCACCACGAGCATCCCCGCCGCGGCGCTGGCCAAGCTCGCGGCCCGCCAGCTCGCGGCGGGCACGACGGCGGAACTCGGGCCCCTCTACCTGCGCGCCCCCGACGCGAAGATCCCGGGTGCGGTGAAGCGGGTGAGCACGTGATCCGCACGGCGACCCCGGCCGATCTGCCGAACATCATGGCGATCGAGAACGCGAGCTTCCCGAGCGACGCGTGGCCCGAGAGCGCGATGGCGGCGGAGCTCGAGAGCCCGTACGGCCGCTACATCGTGGCGGAGGACGGTGGGCGGCTGACCGGCTACGCGGGCCTGCGTCACCTGCCCGGGGGATCCGACAGCGACGTACAGACGATCGCGGTCGTGGCGGCTGAGCGGGGCCGCGGCCTCGGCCGCGAGCTCCTCAAGGAACTCCTCGACACGGCGCGAGCGCGCTACGCGAAAGAGGTCTTCCTCGAGGTGCGCGCGGACAATCCGATTGCCCAGAAGCTGTACGAGAGCGAGGGCTTCGTCGAGATCGGGCGGCGCGCCCGCTACTACCAGCCCGATGATGTCGACGCCGTGATCATGAAGTGTGACCTGAGGAGGATCGCATGACCGAGCCCCTCGTGCTGGGAATCGAGACGAGCTGCGACGAGACCGGTATCGGCATCGTGCGCGGCCGGACCCTGCTCAGCAACACGATCGCGTCGAGCATGGACGAGCACGCCCGCTACGGCGGCGTCGTCCCCGAGGTCGCAGCCCGCGCGCACCTGGACGCGCTCCAGCCGACCATCGAGCAGGCGATCGCCGAGGCGGGGATCCGGTTGCAGGATCTCGACGCCGTCGCGGTCACGAGCGGTCCGGGCCTGTCGGGTGCGCTGATGGTGGGCGTGGGCGCGGCGAAGGCGCTCGCCGTCTCGCTCGAAAAGCCCCTCTACGCCGTGAACCACCTCGTGGGCCACATCGCGGCGGACATCGTCACGCCCGACAGCGAGCCCCTCGAGTACCCGACGATCGCGCTGCTCGTCTCCGGGGGCCACACCTCGCTGCTGCACGTGCGCGAGATCACGACCGATGTCGAGATGCTCGGCGAGACGATCGACGACGCCGCGGGCGAGGCCTTCGACAAGGTCGCTCGGATCCTGGGCCTGCCGTACCCCGGCGGCCCGCAGATCGACCGCGCCGCGGTTGGCGGGGATCCGAACGCGATCCGCTTCCCGCGTGGGCTCAGCCGGGCCAGCGACATGGCGGCGCACCGCTGGGACTTCTCGTTCTCGGGGCTGAAGACCTCGGTTGCGCGTTGGGTGGAGCAGCACGAGGGCGAGGACCTGCCGGTCGCCGATGTCGCGGCGAGCTTCCGCGAGGCGGTCGTCGACGTGCTCGTGACGAAGGCCCTCGACGCCTGCGAGGAGCGCGGCGTGCCGCGCCTCCTGCTGGGCGGCGGCGTGATCGCCAATAAGCGCCTGCGCGAGGTCGCGCTCGAGCGGGCCGCCGCGCGCGGCGTCACCGTGCGGATTCCGCCGCTCAGCCTGTGCACCGACAACGGCGCCATGATCGCGGCGCTCGCCTCGCAGCTGATCTCGAGCGGGCGCCGTCCGTCGACCCTCGACTTCGGCGCCGATTCGACGCTGCCCGTCACCGAGATCCAGGTCGCGGAGCGCCCATGACCGAGATCCGGGCGCGAGAGGTGGACCCGCACGAGCGGGACGCCGACGCGCGCCCGGACACGCGGATCGTGGATCCGGCGACGCGCCCGCTCGAGGTCGCCGCGGAGACCTTCGGCCACATCCTTCCGGATGAGCCCGCGCCTCTCGTCCGCCACCGCCCCCGGCCCGTGACGACGCTCGTCGTCTTCGCGGTGACGCTTGCGTCAGTCGGCCTCATCGTGTCGTGGTTCGGCCCCTGGGGCGGCGGCTTCGGGATCCTCGGGGTGCTCGTCGGCGTCGTGGCGCATGTGCGCCAGCGCGCTCGGCGCGCCTGGTGCGTCGCGAGCTACGTCATCGGTGCGGTGTCGGTGCTGTACAGCGCCTACTGGGTGTGGTGGATTCTCGACGAGCTGTCGAAGCTCACGCCTCCGGCGTAGGGATCGTCTCGAAGCGGCTGCGCGCCAGATCCTGCGGCCGCGAATTTGCGAGAAACGCGATGATTTGCTCACGCACGGCGCAGCGGAGCGTCCACAGTTGGTCGCCATCGGCAGCCGTCATGGTGGCGCGTAGCTGCGCGACACCGCCGGACGCGTCGGTAACGACAAGTCCCCAGCTGCGCCGATCCCACTCGGGCGTGCGGTCGAGGATCCGCTCTACCTCGGCCCGGACCGCTGCGACGTCGACGTTGTAGTCCGCTTCGAAATACACGGTGCCGGTGAGTTGCGTCTGATTACGAGTCCAGTTCGTATACGGCGTCGTGGTGAAGTAGGTCGACGGCAGAACGTGCCGGCGGTCGTCCCAGATCTGCACCACCACGTATGTCAAGGTGATCTCTTCGACCTTGCCGAACTCGCCGTTGACCTCGACGGTGTCGCCGACCTTGAGCGCGTTCGAGAATGCCAGCTGGATTCCCGCGATGAGGTTGCCGAGCGTCGACTGCGCGGCGAGACCCGCGACGATCGATACGAGGCCGGCGGAGGCGAATAACGATGCACCAAAAGCCTTGGCGCCCGGAATCGTGAGCAGCATCGCGGCGGCTGTGAGCACGACGACGATAGCGATCACGAGACTGCGGATCATGCGCAGTTGAGTGCGGCGACGGCGCACGGTGAATTCGTCGCCGACCGACGAATCCTGGCGGCGCTGCGCGCCGTCGAGGAGGAAGATGACGACTTTGCCGAGGATCCAGCCGGTGACGGCGATGATCGCGAGGGTGAGGGCGTAGGAGACCGCGCCGCGCGCCTCCGCGAAATCCCGGGGGAAGAACGCGGCGACCGAGCCGCGCCACCCGATGACGGCCAGCAGGAAGAAGATGGGCCGGGGGAACCGGCGCTGCAGCTCCGCGAAGACCTCGGCGCGACCGCTGAGGCGGCCGGTGACGGCGCTGAAGATCCAGCTCGCGACGAAGGCGACGATGAGCACGACGCCCGCGGCGACGATGAGCGCGCCCCAGGCGGCCCACGGATTCTCGTCAACGATCTCGGCGATGTCGCTCACTTCGGTACGCATGGATCCACTCTAGATACGACGATGCCCCGGAAGCCTGAGCATCCGGGGCATCGAAGGAACGTCAGCGCTCGACGATGGCGAGCACGTCGCGGGCCGAGAGCACGAGGTACTCGTCGGCGCCGAACTTCACCTCGGTTCCGCCGTACTTGCTGTAGAGAACGACATCGCCGACCGCCACGTCGAGCGGCACGCGGTTGCCGTTGTCGTCGATGCGACCCGGTCCGACAGCCACGACGGAGCCCTCCTGGGGCTTCTCCTTGGCGGTGTCAGGGATGACGAGTCCGCTCGCGGTGGTCTGCTCAGCCTCGACCTGCTTGATGACGATGCGGTCCTCGAGCGGCTTGATGGAAACCGACACGGTCTACCTCTTTCTGACAGAAGACTTGGGTTCGCACTCTCACCCCGAGAGTGCTAATTGCCAGTGTAGAACCGAATCTGGCACTCGCGCAACGTGAGTGCCAATTAGCCTGGGGGAATGGAACACGCAGAGCTCGACGCGCTCCTCACTCCCGAGGCGATGACGCTCCTCGACGGGCTCGACCCCGTGCAGACGACGAACGACCTGGCGCGCGTCGTCACGCGGCTGCGCGCCGCGGGGCACGGCCCGGACCTCGTGTCGGCCGTTGTGGGCCAGTCGCGCCTGCGGCACCGCGCGGCGGCGAAGTTCGGCGAATTCGCAGGCCGGATGCTCTTCACCCGCGCGGGTCTCGAACAGGCGACGCGGATGTCGGTCTCGGCGCACCACGCCGGGCGCTTCGCACGCGCGGGGCTGCGCCGCGTGGCGGATCTCGGCTGCGGCATCGGCGGGGACAGCCTCGCCCTCGCCGCCCTCGGCCTCGACGTGCTCGCCGTCGACGCCGACGAGGTCACGGCGGCGCTCGCGGCATACAACCTGCGGCCCTTTGGCGATGCCGTCGAGGTGCGCCACGGCACCGCGGAGACGACGGCGCTCGATGGCGTCGACGCGGTGTGGCTGGATCCCGCGCGGCGCACCACGGGGCACAGCGAGACCCGCCGGGTGCGCGCCGACGACTATTCGCCGAGCCTCGACTGGGTCTTCGAGCTCGCGTCCCGCATTCCCGCGGGCATCAAGCTCGGGCCCGCCCACGACCGCGACGCGCTGCCGGAGCGATGCGAGGCGCAGTGGATCAGCGTCGACGGCTCGACCGTCGAGCTCGTCGTCTGGACGGGAACCCTCGCGCGGGAAGGGGTCGGCCGGGCGGCGCTCGTGATCCGCGGCGGTTCCGCGCACGAGCTCACGGCGCCCGCCGATACGCCGGACGAACCCGTCCGCGAACTCGGGGCCTTCCTGCACGAGCCCGAGGGATCCATCATCCGCGCGCGCCTCATCGGCGACGTCGCGCGGTCGCTCGGCGCGGGGCCGGTCGCCGAGCGGATCGCCTATCTGACGGGCGACGCGGACGCGCGCAGCCCGTTCGCGACGACGTTCCGCGTGCGCGAGACGCTGCCGGCGGATCCGAAGCCGCTCGCCAGGGCGTTGCGGGAGCGGGGGATCGGCACGCTCGAGATCAAGAAGCGCGGCGTGGACATCGATCCGGCAGAGTTTCGGAAGAAGCTGAAACTGAGCGGTTCCGAGAAGGCGACGCTGTTCGTGACGCGGATCGGCGGGCGCAGGACCGCGATCCTCGCCGACCGCCTGGAATAGCCGAGAAGGGCTGTCAGTTATCAGCAATACAATGGGCGGAACCGCCGCGCACCTGCAGGAGAGTCACATAATGACGCACAACGATCCCTTCGGCTTCACCGGTCTCACCTATGACGACGTGCTGCTCCTTCCCGGGCACACCGACGTCATCCCCAGCGAGGCGGACACGTCCTCGCAGCTCACGAAGCGGATCCGCGTGCAGGTGCCGTTGCTCTCGGCGGCCATGGACACCGTGACCGAGGCGCGCATGGCGATCGCCCTCGCGCGGCAGGGCGGCATCGGCATCCTGCACCGCAACATGTCGATCGAGGACCAGGCGGCGGCGGTCGATCGCGTCAAGCGCAGCGAGTCGGGCATGGTGACCGACCCGATCACGACCTCGCCCGACGAGACGCTCGCCGAGGTCGACGCACGGTGCGCGCAGTACCGCATCTCGGGCCTTCCCGTCGTCGACGACGAGGGCAAGCTCGTCGGTATCGTCACCAACCGCGACATGCGCTTCGTCTCGGCGGCCGACAAGCAGACGACGCTCGTGAAGGACGCGATGACGAGCGAGAACCTCGTCACGGGCTACCCGGGCATCCCGAGCGAAGAGGTCGTGGCGCTGTTCAGCAAGCACCGCGTCGAGAAGCTTCCGCTCGTCGACGAGCAGGGCGTGCTCCGCGGCCTCATCACCATTAAGGACTTCGACAAGCGCGAGCAGTACCCGCTGTCGACGAAGGACGAGCAGGGCCGCCTGCGCGTCGGCGCCGCGATCGGCTTCTTCGGCGAGGCGTGGAACCGCGCGGAGGCGCTGCGCGACGCGGGCGTCGACGTGATCGTCGTCGACACCGCCAACGGACAGTCGCAGGGTGTCATCGACATCGTCACGAAGCTCAAGGCCGACCCGAGCTTCGCGCACATCGACATTATCGGCGGCAACGTCGCCACGCGCGAGGGTGCGCAGGCCCTCATCGACGCGGGCGTCGACGCCGTCAAGGTGGGTGTCGGGCCGGGTTCGATCTGCACCACGCGCGTCGTCGCGGGCGTCGGCGTGCCCCAGGTCACGGCCGTCTACGAGGCGTCGCTCGCCTGCCGCGCCGCGGGCGTGCCCCTCATCGCCGACGGCGGCCTGCAGTACTCCGGCGACATCGCCAAGGCGCTCGTCGCCGGTGCCGACACCGTCATGCTCGGCTCGCTCCTCGCGGGCACGAGCGAGTCGCCCGGAGAGCTGATCTTCCAGAACGGCAAGCAGTTCAAGCAGTACCGCGGCATGGGCTCACTCGGTGCGATGCAGACCCGCGGCAAGAAGACCTCGTATTCGAAGGACCGCTACTTCCAGGCCGATGTCCCGAGCGACGACAAGCTGATCCCGGAGGGCATCGAGGGGCAGGTTCCGTTCCGCGGTCCCGCCGCCGCCGTCGTCTACCAGCTCGTCGGTGGTCTGCGCCAGTCGATGTTCTACGTCGGCTCGCGCACGATCGACGAGCTCAAGAGCAAGGGCAAGTTCGTGCGCATCACGCCCGCGGGTCTCAAGGAATCGCACCCTCACGACGTTCAGATCGTCGTCGAGGCCCCGAACTACACCCGCTGACGAAAGGCATCACACGGTGAGCATGGAGATCGAGCTCGGACGCGGCAAGCGCGGCCGTCAGGCATACACCTTCGACGACATCGCGGTCGTACCCACGCGCCGCACGCGCAACCCCGCCGACGTCTCGACGTCGTGGTCGATCGACGCATTCACGTTCGAGACCCCGGTGCTCGGCGCGCCGATGGACTCGGTCGTGAGCCCGGCCACGGCGATCGCCCTGGGGCGCATGGGCGCCGTGGGCGTGCTCGATCTCGAAGGGCTCTGGACGCGCTACGAGGATCCGGAACCCCTGCTCGCCGAAATCGCATCGCTGCCCGCCGAATCGGCGACGCAGCGCATGCAGGCGCTCTACTCGGAGCCGATCAAGGCCGAACTGATCACGCGCCGCATCGCGGAGATCCGCGATGCCGGCGTCGTGGTCGCCGCGGCCCTGTCGCCGCAGCGCACGCAGGAGTTCTACGAGACGGTGGTGAAGGCGGGCGTCGACCTCTTCGTCATCCGCGGCACGACCGTATCGGCCGAGCACGTGACGAGCGGCGATGACTCGCTGAACCTGAAGCAGTTCATCTACGACCTCGACGTGCCCGTGATCGTGGGCGGCGTGGGCACCTACAGGGCCGCGCTGCACCTCATGCGCACGGGCGCCGCGGGCGTGCTCGTCGGCTTCGGCGGCGGCGCCGCCTCGACGACGCGCACGGCGCTCGGGATCCACACGCCGATGGCGACCGCCGTGGCCGATGTCGCCGCGGCCCGTCGCGACTACATGGACGAGTCGGGCGGACGCTACGTGCACGTGATCGCCGACGGCGGCGTGGGCACCTCGGGCGACATCGTGAAGGCCATCGCGATGGGCGCCGACGCCGTCATGCTGGGCGTCGCCCTCGCCCGCGCGACCGACGCGCCGGGTCGCGGATACCACTGGGGCCAGGAGGCGCACCACGCCACCCTGCCTCGCGGACGTCGCGTCTCCGTCGCGCAGAACGCCACGCTGGAGGAGGTCATGTTCGGCCCGGCGACGACCGCCGATGGCACGACCAACCTGATGGGTGCGCTGCGTCGCGCCATGGCGACGACGGGATACTCGTCGCTCAAAGAGTTCCAGCGCGTCGACGTGGTCGTCACCCCGTACGAATGACCGAGCTGATGCCCCGAGACGAGGCCGATCTCGAAGAGTTCCCGCCCACGCTGCGCGAGGTGATGCTTCGCCCCCGGTGGATCGGGCTCCTCGCGCTCTGCCTCGTCGTCGCGGGCATCTTCTCGTGGCTGCTCCAGTGGCAGCTGACTCGCGCGCTCGCGACGAGCCCCGTCGCCGAGGGGCAGACCGAACAGGTCGTGCCGCTCGATGACGTCGTCGGCCCGGGCGACTACCTCGACGGTCCCTACGTCGGTCAGCGCGTCGACGTGAGCGGCACCTGGGATCCGGAAGACTTCCTCGTCGTCGCGCATCGCGTGAACGACGGGGTCGAGGGCTACTGGGTGACGGGCCGCCTCGAGGTCGGGGGAGCCTCGCTCGGAACCGCGATTGGCTGGGCGCCCACGCTCGACGCCGCGGATGCGGCGATCGCGGAACTTTCCGCGGCCGCGACGGGAGCCGAGGTCGAGCTCTCGGGGCGGATCATCGCGAGCGAGGATCCCGCCGTGCCGGACCCGGAGGATCCCTTCGAGATCGGCGCGATGTCGTCGGCGGCGCTGCTGTCGGTGTGGGACGTGGAGGGCGAGGTCTATCGGCCCTACTTCGTCGCGAACGATGCCACGGGCGGCATCACGGACGCCGGCCTCGCCGCGATCTCGTCACCGGCGCCCGCGCCGGACAGCAACGTCAACCTGTTGAACCTGTTCTATGCCGCCGAGTGGGCGATCTTTGCGGGCTTCTCCTTCTACCTCTGGTACCGGCTCGCGAAGGACGCCTGGGAGCGCGAACTCGAGGTCTTCGCGGGCATCGATCCCGACGCCGATGACGAGGACGACTGAGCTCGGCCTCGCGCCGACTACCGGATGACCTGGTCATGAACAAGCTGTTCAGCGCCTTCCTCAGCCTGTTCGCCGCACCACGGCTGAACGTGCGGGAGGACTACGAGAAGGTGCGCCGCATGCAGCGCCACCTGGCCGCGCGTCCGATTCCCCGCTATCGCATGCTCGATCGGAAGATCATGTCGGAAGACGGCGGCCACGAGATCCCTGTGCGCTTCTTCCAACCCAAGCAGACGCGGCGCGACGAGCTCCTGCTGTTCTTCCACGGCGGCGGGTGGGTGACCGGCGATATCGAAAGCTACACGCCCGCCTGCGCCGCGATGGCGGACCTGACCGGCTGCGTCGTCGCATCCGTCGACTATCGGCTCGCGCCCGAGCACCCGTTCCCGGCGGGCCTGGAGGACTGCCTCCGGGCGACGAAGCTCCTGCTCGAGGATCCCAGCCGCGCCGGGCTGGAGAGCGCATTCCAGGTCGTGCTCGTGGGCGATTCGGCGGGAGGCAGCCTCGCCGCCGTCGTCTCCCTGCTCCTGCGCCAGGAGGGGCACGTGATGCCGGGCCGGCAGATCCTGCTGTATCCGGTGACGTATTGGGATCACGACCCTCAGACGTCCCCATACGCGTCCGTCCGCGAGCACGGCCAGGGCTATCGGCTCACCCACACCGAGGTCCAGGACTACATGGACCTCTATGTTCCCGACCCGGAGAAGCGACGAGACATGCGCGTCGCGCCGTTGCTCGCGGACGACATGACGGGTCAGCCGGCGACCCTGCTCATCACGGCGGAACTCGACCTGCTCTGCGATGAGGGCGAGGCCTACGGCCGCGCGCTCGCCGACGCCGGCATCCCGGTGCGGATGCATCGGGTGGAGGGCGCCATCCACGGCTTCATCACCCTGCCGCGCTTTGCCCGTCCCCTGCGGGAGGCGTACGAGGTGATCGACGCGTTCCTGGACGCGCCGATCCGCTCCGACCCGGGTGGGGGCACCGCATCCCCGGAGCTTCCGCGGGACGGCAGGGGAGAGGGCCACCAGGGAGAGACGACGTGACGCGGCGCACCTGGGTGAGACTCGACAACGCCTCCACCATGTTCCTCGCGGCCCGCAGCGACGCGGATCCGAAGGTGTTCCGCATGACCGCGGAAATGGATCACGACGTCGACCCGGGCGTGCTGCAACAGGCGTTGGACGCGACCTTCGACCGGTACCCGCTCTACCGCGCCGTGCTCCGCCGCGGGGTGTTCTGGTACTACCTGCAGGACAGCGACCTGCGGCCGACGGTCGTCGCGGAGACGCAGCACACCTGCGCCCCCATCTACCAGGCGGACGAGCGGACGCTGTTGTTCCGGGTCGTGCATCATCGCCGCAGGATCAACCTCGAGGTTTTCCATGCGCTGTCCGACGGCACGGGAGCGTTGTGGTTCCTCACCGACCTCGTTACGGAATACGTCTCCCTGCGTTTTCCGGACGACCCGGCGGTCCGCGCGGCTTCCGGTCGTCACGGTGCCGCGGAGGAGGGCGGTATCGAGACCGTCGACGGCCGCCGCGACGAGGTTCGCCACGAACTCGAGGCCGACAGCTTCACCCGCTACTTCCGCACGCGCGAGCCCGCGGCGGGCGATGCGAGCCCGCGCTCGCGCGGCCTCGGTCGTTTCATCGGCGCCTCCACCGAGAAGACGCTGACAGTCAGAGGAACCCGCACGCCGGACAACCGCACCCGCGTCGTGGAGCTGACGATGTCGGCCGCCGATGTTCTCGCGCTCGCCCGCGCCGAGGGCGTCTCGTTGACGTCGTATCTGACGGCGTTGTTCTTCCAGTCGGTGCGCGCCGCGGAGGAGAACGCGGACGCCGTGAACACGCTCGGCGTGTCGATCCCCGTGAACCTGCGGCAGCTGTTTCCCTCGACCTCTGCCCGCAACTTCTTCACGACGGTGCGGTTGGAGCACGCGTACGGCAGGGGCGACGATGACCTCGGCGCGGTCTGCCGCGACCTCGATGCGCAGCTGCGCGCGCAGACCACGGAAGAGGCGCTGGGGGAAAGGGTGCGCCGCTTCATCCGTTTCGAGCGCATGATCGTGCTGCGCATCGTGCCGAGCCCGATCAAGAACCTGCTGCTCGGGTTGCTCAACCGCGCGAGCAACCGTGGCCTCACCGTCGCGATCTCGAACCTCGGCAACATCCGGCTTCCGGAGCCGGCGGCGTCGCACACGACCCGGATGCTGTTCCACGTGTCCGCCGTGCGCCCCCAGTTCTGCTCGGTCTCGTACGCCGGTCGGCTCACCATCAGCTTCACGTCGCCGTTCACCGAGACCGGTCATGTCCGCGAGTTCGCCCGGTTCCTGAGCGCTCGGGGGATCCCCGTTGCGGTCTCGGCCGCGCGCGTCACAGAGGAGGAGCTCTCGGCCATGGCGCCGACGGGCGAGGGGGAGTCCCGATGAAACGGTGCGCGGCGTGCGAGGTCGAGATCGAGGGCACCTGGGCGACCTGCCCTCTGTGCGGAACGCGCACGGAGGGCGAGGGCGTGCCGGATCCGGTGCCCGCGGTGCCGTTGGAGTTCTCGCGCAGAAGGGTGCTGGCGATGCTGTTCTTCGCCTCGCTGGCGGTTATCGTCGCGTCGCTCGCCGCCCAGCTCCTGTTCAACCGGGGCGACGACGGCGTGGGTGTGCTGCGCTCGATCTGGTTGGGCGTGGTCGCACTCTGGCTGGTCGTAATGATGGCCGTGCGCAAGAGGCGCAACGTCGCCAAGGGCACGGCGTATCTCGTGATCCTTCTGGGAGGTGTGAGCGCGTACTGGGACTACCTCACGGGCTGGAACGGGTGGTCCCTCAGCTATGCGGTGCCCGCCACCTGCGCGTGCTCGATCGTGGCGGTCCTCATCGCCGTGCGGGTCATGCACACCGAGGTGGGGGAGCACATCGTCTACAGCTGGATGACGGCGGTGCTCGGCCTCGTTCCGGTCGTCTTCCTCGCCCTCGGGTGGGTCAGGCACCCCGTGGTGTCCATCGTCTGCGGCGTTCTGAGCGTTATCGCCCTGGCGGTGCAGCTCGCCAGCCTCCGTGAGACGCGTCACGAACTCGCGAAGCGCCTGCACCTCTGAGCGCGGCGCTTACTGCCGCGGAAGCTCGCCGCGGATCCCGTCGATCGGATCCGTGATGTCGGCGACCGTCGCGCCGTACGCGGCGATCAGCGCGTCGGCGTCGACGAAAAGCGCGTAACCGTGCGCGCCCGCGCCCATCGACACGCGCTTGCCGACCATGCGCTCGTCGGCGTAGATCGGCCAGTCGGTGCGGGATCCGAGCGGCACGATCGTGCCGCGCTCGTAGCCGGTCGCCTCCAGCGCCAGCTCGGGCTCGGGCAAGCGGAGCTTGTTGACGCCGACGGCGGCGCGCAGCTTGCCCCAGCTGATCGCCCGGTCGCCCGGTACGAGGGCGAAGTAGTACTGATCGCCCTTGCCCTTGACGACGAGGGTCTTCACGATGTCCGCCGGCGTGATGCCCCGGAGCGCGGCCGCCTCTTCGAGCGACGATGCCTTCGGCGACTCGCGCACTTCGATCTCCAGCCCGCGTTCGCGCGCGGCATCCTCCACCCGTTTCGTAGTGCTCACCCTGCGATGCTAGCCCCGGTCCCGAGATTCTGACGATGCGCCGAGATTCTGACGATGTCGCGGGTTGCCACCGGATCTCGCGCGATTGTCAGAATCTCGCGCCCGGCAGAGGCCCCGGCGCTTGCTCAGGACGCGCCGACTAGGATCGAGAGCATGGCTCAGCCACGCCTCAAGACGTTCCCGCAGATCCGCCGCTCCCTGCGCTTCTACCAGATCGCCAGTGTGATCACGGGTGTCGGCCTCCTTGCGCTGGTCGCCGAGATGGTGCTCAAGTACACCCCGCTCGCGGTCGAGCTGTGGGCGGGCGGGCCGCGCGGATTCCTGCACTTCGACAAGGTCATTCCCGGACCCGGATGCACGCCGACCTCGATGCTGACGCCCTGGATCGAGGGCTGCGAGATCGAATCCACCGGTCAGGGCGTAAACATCTCGCTCCTGATCCTCATGATCCACGGCTGGTTCTACGTCGTGTACCTGCTGGCGTGCTTCCGCGTGTGGAGCCACATGCGCTGGCCGTTCGGCCGACTGCTGCTCCTCGCGGGCGGCGGCGTCGTACCGTTCCTCTCGTTCTTCATGGAATTCTTCGTCGTGCGCGACGTGCGCGCCTACCTCGCGACCCGCGAGGAGCGCGCCGCCGCTAAGCGCGCCGCTTCCGAAAGCCCCACCACCACTGATCCCCTCCAGGAGGCCGCCCCGTGAGCACCGATACGGCACAGCGCCCGGTTCTCGTCGTCGACTTCGGCGCGCAGTACGCCCAGCTGATCGCGCGCCGCGTGCGCGAAGCCGGTGTGTTCAGCGAACTCGTGCCGCACAGCATCACTGCGGAGGAGGTTGCAGCGAAGAATCCGGTCGCGATCATCCTCTCGGGCGGCCCGAGCTCGGTGTACGCCGAGGGCGCCCCTGGCTTCGACACCTCGATCTTCGGCCTGAAGATCCCCACGCTCGGCATCTGCTACGGCTTCCAGGTCATGGCGAAGGCGCTGGGCGGAACCGTCGCGAAGACCGGTTACCGCGAGTACGGCGCGACCGATGCCGTGGTCACGGGCGACGGCGGCGTGCTGCTCGAGGGCACCCCCGTCGAGCAGAACGTATGGATGAGCCACGGCGACTCGGTTGCCGAGGCGCCCGAGGGCTTCGAGGTCCTCGCACGAACGGCGGCGACGCCCGTTGCGGCGTTCGGCAACGCCGAGGCCTGCTTCTACGGCGTGCAGTGGCACCCCGAGGTCAAGCACTCCGACCACGGGCAGACGATCATCGAGAACTTCCTGCACAAGGCCGCGGGCCTGCCCGCGGACTGGACGAGCGGCAACGTCATCGAGGAGCAGATCGCGAAGATCCGCGAGCAGGTCGGATCCGCCCGCGTCATCTCCGCCCTCTCGGGTGGCGTCGACTCGGCCGTTTCCACGGCGCTCGTGCACCGCGCGATCGGCGACCAGCTGACCGCTGTGTTCGTCGACCACGGTCTCCTCCGCAAGGGCGAGCGCGAGCAGGTCGAGCAGGACTACGTCGCCTCGACCGGCGTGCGCCTGATCACGGTGGATGCGGAGGACACCTTCCTCGGCCACCTCGCCGGTGTCACCGACCCCGAGACGAAGCGCAAGATCATCGGCCGCGAGTTCATCCGGGCGTTCGAGAAGGTGCAGCGCGAGCTCGTCGACGAGGCGAAGGCCGAGGGCGCGCCGATCAAGTTCCTCGTGCAGGGCACGCTGTACCCCGATGTCGTCGAGTCCGGCGGCGGTTCCGGCACGGCGAACATCAAGAGCCACCACAACGTCGGCGGCCTTCCCGACGACCTCGACTTCGGCCTCATCGAGCCGCTGCGCACGCTGTTCAAGGACGAGGTGCGTCAGATCGGCCGCGAACTCGGGATCCCCGAGGCGATCGTCGGCCGTCAGCCGTTCCCCGGCCCCGGCCTCGGGATCCGCATCATCGGCGAGGTCACGAAGGACCGCCTCGAGATCCTGCGCGAGGCCGACGCGATCGTGCGCGAGGAGCTCACGGCAGCGGGCCTCGACCAGGAGATCTGGCAGTGCCCCGTCGTGCTTCTCGCCGACGTGCGCAGCGTCGGTGTGCAGGGTGACGGCCGCACCTACGGCCACCCCGTCGTGCTGCGCCCCGTGTCGAGTGAGGACGCGATGACGGCCGACTGGACGCGCGTGCCCTACGAGACCCTCGCCAAGATCTCGAACCGGATCACGAACGAGGTGGCGGAGATCAACCGCGTCACCCTCGACGTCACGAGCAAGCCCCCGGCGACCATCGAGTGGGAGTAATCCAATAACGACGCAAAGTGGGACACGGGTCACCCCCGTGTCCCACTTTGCGTTGTTATGCGCGGGCTTTTCCCGCATGAAGTGGGACATGGTCGGGGGTGTGTCCCAGGTGTGGTGGTTATGCGCGGGCTTTTCCCGCATGAAGTGGGACATGGTCGGGGGCGTGTCCCACTTGTGGCGGTCATACGCGGGCTTTTCCCGCATCAAGTGGGACACGGCCACGCGCGTGTCCCACTTGTGGTCGTTATGCGCCGGCTATTCCAGCACCAAGTGGGACACGGCAAGACGCG
>Ga0302349_1001278_pt1 | contig 20482 bp, 16 predicted proteins | sample PhyAR1_FD_202176 | JGI IMG/M metagenome (GOLD analysis project Ga0302349, IMG submission 202176) | Leaf surface microbial communities from alfalfa plants in UC Gill Tract Community Farm, Albany, California, United States - DLSL A.R1... | ecosystem: Host-associated > Plants > Phyllosphere >...
CACCGGCATCGGTCTGCCACCGCTGAAGTCGATCGCCGAGACGCCCGAGTTCCGCGAAGACCCGAACGCCGTCAAGATCATCGACGAGTGGCAGCCCATCGCTCAGACGTGGGGCGGCAAGTCGCTGTTCCTCGACGTCACCAAGGTCGACGGCACGCCGGCCATGAACAACTTCACACAGTCGATCTACTCCGGTGCCACCGATGCGAAGACGGCGCTCGAGAGCCTGCAGTCCGCGCTCGAGGCGGCATAAGGCACACGATGACTTCCACTCCCGTTTCGGAGTCGATCAGCCGCGCCCGGCGCGGCGTCGGCGTCGGCGGTTCCGGGCGTCCGGCCCGGGACGCGCGACGCGGCATCGCGCCGGGCCGTGCCCGCACGCTCACGCTGCTGGTCCTCCCCTCCATCCTTCTCGTCCTCCTCCTCAACGCCTATCCGGTCATCTACGCGGGCGTGCAGTCGATGCGCAACGGCGACCTCATCGCCGCCGGCGACTTCATCGGCCTCGACAACTACGTCCAGGTGTTGTCGGATCCGGGCTTCTGGAAATCCGCGCGCTTCACGGTGATCTTCTCGCTCGTGGGCGTCTTCGGCAGCTGGGCCGTGGGCCTCGGCATCGCCCTGCTGCTGCGCGGCAAGGTGCCGGGCGGCGGCATCATGAAGGTGTTGCTCCTCCTGCCGTGGGTCGTCCCGACGGTCGTGTCGGCGACCTCGTGGAACTGGCTTGTCGCGACCCCGCAGAGTCCGCTCCCCGTGATCGCGAAGGCGCTCGGCTTCGAGCAGGTCCTCTTCCTCGCCAACCCGCTATCGGCGCAGATCATCGTCTGCATCTTCAAGGTGTGGATCAGCTTCCCGTTCATGATGATGATGATGAGCGCCGCCCTGGCGTCCGTCGACACCAACGTGTACGAGGCGGCGCGCGTGGACGGCGCGTCGAGGTGGCAGCAGTTCCGCCACATGACGTTGCCGCTCACGGCCCGCTCGACCTACATCAGCTGGATCCTCATGACGATCTTCTGCGTCAACGACTTCCCGACGATCTTCCTGCTCACGCAGGGCGGCCCGGTCGGCGCGACCCAGTCGCTCGTCGTGAAGGCATACCAGACGGTGTTCCTCGAGTACCGCACCGGTCCCGGTGTCGCGATCGCGTTCCTCATGACGCTCGTGCTCGTGATCATCTCGGTGGTGCTGTTCAAGCGCGTGCAGAAGGCGGCGATCGAATGACTGCAACACAGACCCTCACGGTTCCGGCGTCGAGGCGGCGCAGAAGCGGCACGAGCGATGAGATGCGCGGACGTTGGTGGAAGTTCACCGGCCTGCTGCTCATCACGCTCATCGTCATCGTGCCGATCGCGGCCGTCGTGTACCTGTCGCTCCAGCCCGGACTCGGCAGCCAGGCGTCGACCGTCACCCTCGAGAACTACGCGAACATCTTCTCGCAGACGAACGTGCTCCCGTGGCTCCGCAACAGCCTCACCGTCACGCTGTCGACCGTCGTCGTGGCCGTCGCGGTCGCGGCGCCCGCGGGCTATGTGCTCTCCCGCGGCCGCGGCAAGCTCGTCTCGGGTTACTCGCTGCTACTGTTCGTCATCCAGTCGCTGCCGGTCGTCACGGCGGTCATCCCGCTGTTCATCCTCTTCGCGAAGATGAACCTCGTCGACAACCTGGTGGGCCTCACGATCATCTACGTCGGCTCGACGATGTCGGTCGCGATCTGGATGATGGCGGCCTACTACGACTCGATCCCGATCGCGCTCGAGGAGGCGGCGTGGATCGATGGGGCGAGCCTCTTCGGCGGATTCCTGCGGATCGTCCTGCGCAACTCGCTCCCCGGCATCCTCTCGACGGCGATCTTCTCGTTCCTGCTCGCCTGGAACGACTATCTCGTCGTGCTCGTGTTCATCCGTTCGGATTCGAGCTTCACCCTCTCGGTCGGTCTCCAGACGTTCTTCCAGCAGAACGCGACCAACTGGGGCCTCGTCATGGCGGTCGCCGTCATCGCGATGCTGCCGCCGGTGCTGCTCTTCGCCTTCCTGAACAAGTACTTCAGCGTCGGCGGCATCGGCGGATCCCTTGCGGGCCGCTGAGGCCGCGCTGCGCGCAGCCGTCGACCGGGTCATCCCGGCCGACGGCTGGCGTGCGGGCTGGGACGGCGGCGTCGGCGCGTATCTCGCGGATCCGATCGCGCGGCGCGACCTCGCGGGCGCGCTCCCGCGGCTCGACGCGTTCGCGACGTGGCTCGAACGGCGCGGCTTCGCGGATCTGCCCGAGGCGGCACAGGACGAGCTCCTGCGCGAGGCCGACGAGGATCCGGCCGTCTCGGCGGACTTCGCCGCCCTGCGGCGGGTCTACTGGGAGGGCTACTACGCGCTCCGCCCGCAGCTCGAACCCGAGGGCATCCGCATGGTCGGGTACCGCGCCGTCCCGGACGGCGTCGTGCCCGTCGAGCCCACCCCGCTCCCCGATATCGGATCCGCCCGCGTCGCGCCGAGCTACGACGCGATCGTGGTCGGCGCAGGTCCGGGAGGCGGATCCGCGGCGCGCGTGCTCGCCGCCGCGGGCAGGAGCGTGCTCGTCGTGGAGCGCGCGCCCGCGCGGACGAACGCGGAGTTGCGCGGCGATCATCTGCACGGCAAGCGCAACGCGCTCTACTGGCCGACCGTCGGGCCGGGCCCCGGTCATCCCCGCGAGCTGCGGGACGAGGGCGACGGATCCCTGCTGGTGGACGGCACGGGAGACGCGGGGCCATACGGGCTCAACGCCGATGTCCTCGGCGGCGGCACGCGCGTGTGGCAGGGCATGGCGTGGCGCTTCCTGCCCGAGGACTTCCGCATGGCGACGACGTACGGGGTGCCGGAGGGCTCCAGCCTCGCCGACTGGCCCGTCGACTACGACGAGATGGAGCCGTTCTACTCGCGGGCCGAGTGGGAGCTCGGCGTCTCGGGCGAGGAGGGCGCGCTCACGCGTCGCACCCGCCGCACCCGCGGCTACCCCATGCCGGCCATGGGATCCGAGCCCGCTCGCGAGCTTCTCGCCGCGAGCGCGGAGAAGCTCGGCTGGGGGTGGGGCCCGATCCCGCTGTCGATCAACTCCGTGCCGCACGATGGCCGCCCGGCCTGCGTGCGCTGCCCGCAGTGCGTCGGCCACGCGTGCCCCGTGAACGCGAAGAACGGCGCCCACAACACGCTCCTCGCCCGCGCGGTCGCCGACGGGGCGCAGGTCTTGCAGGACGCCGAGGCGATCGAGGTGCGCGACGGATCCGGAGCGGCCGAGGTGGTCCTCATGGTCGATGCCTCGACGGGTCGCCCCCGCGAGGTGACGGTGCGCGCCGAGGTGGTCGTTGTCTCGGCCGGGGCGGTCGAGACGCCGCGCCTGCTGCTCGCGAGCGGCCTAGGCAACGAGTGGCTGGGCCAGGGGCTGCACGACCACCGCTTCACGACGGTCTTCGGCGACGTGCCCGAGCCCGTGAAGCCGTTCATCGGCCCCGGCCACTCCGTCGCGACGCTCGATCACGTGCACGGGTCGACGATCGGTTACGGCGGCGGAGTGCTTGTCGACATCATGGGCTTCCTGCCGCTGACGTCGGCGGGCGCTCCCGCGCCGGGCGTTCCGCCGTGGGGCGCGGGCCACAAGGAGTGGATGAGGGTCGGCCGCGCACACCTGTTCGGGGTGTTCGGCATGGGTCAGGAGGTCCCGGCGATCGGATCCGCCGTCGGCCTCTCGGATCGCGCCCGCGACCGCTGGGGACGCCCCGGCGCGAGCCTGCGCAAGCTCTCGCACCCGATCTCCTACGACATCGAGCGCGGCATGGGCGAGCAGGGCGCCCTGTGGCTCGAAGCGGCGGGCGCGAGCAACGTGCGCGTGCAGGCGACGGGTGGCAGGACCCGGGCAACGGTCTCGGCGGCGGGCGAGCACTCGTGCGGCACGGCGCGGATGGCCTCCTCCCCCGCCGCCGGCGCCACGGATCCGGAGGGCCGGCTCTACGGCGCGAAGCGCGTCGTCGTGTGCGACTCGTCGCTGCACCCGACCAACGGATCCGTGAACCCCACGCTCACGATCGTGGCAAACAGCCTGCGCGTGGCGACGAGACTCACCGAGCGCTGGCCGACCCCGTAACAACCCTTGGTATGACACTTTTGCGGGGTCGCGAGTGCTCGCGACCCCGCAAAAGTGTCATATGAACGGGTTTGGGTCAGTCGAGGAGGAGGGCGGGCTCCTCGAGGACCGCGGCGACGTCCGCGACGAAGCGGCTGATCTTGTCGCCGTCGACGATGCGGTGGTCGAAGGATCCCGACACCGTCGTCACCCAGGCGGGGCGCACCTCGCCGTCGACGACCCATGGCTTCTGCCGGATGGCGCCCATCGCGATGATGGCGGCCTCACCGGGGTTGAGGATCGGCGTGCCCGCGTCCATTCCGAAAACGCCGATGTTCGTGATCGTGATGGTGCCGCCCGCGAGATCCGCCGGCTGCGTCTTGCCGTCGCGCGCCGTGAACGTCAGGTCCTGCAGCGCGCTCGCAAGCTCGCGGATCGACAGGTCCTGCGCGTCCTTGATGTTCGGTACGAGGAGGCCGCGGGGCGTGGCCGCCGCGATGCCGAGGTTGACGTAGTTGCGCAGCTGGATCTCGGCGCCGTCCTCGGTTTCGATCCAGGTCGAGTTGATCTCGGGGGTGCGCTGGGCGGCCCAGATCACGGCGCGCGCGTAGACCAGCAGCGGCGAGATCTTGATGTCGGCGAACTGCGGCTGCTTCTTCAGCCGCGCGACGAACTCCATCGTGCGGGTCGCGTCGACGTCCGTCCAGACCGACACGTGCGGGGCCGTGTAAGCGGACCCGACCATCGCGTTCGCAGTCGCCTTGCGCACGCCCTTGACCGGCACGGCGTCGTAGCGCGGATCCACGTTCGCGGGGCGCGCGGGGACGGTGCGCTCGCGCTCCGCCGGCCACGCCGGCGTCGAGAGGTTGCGGAACACGGACGCCTGGTCGGCATGCTTCAGGACGTCGTCGCGTGTCACCTCGCCCGCGGGTCCGGTACCGGTCACCTCCAGCAGGTTCACGCCCAGGTCGCGCGCGAGCTTGCGCACCGGCGGCTTCGTGATGACGCCGATCGAGCTCGTCAGAACCTTCTCGTGCGTCTTCGGCTTGCGGCGGGTCTTTGCCTCGCCTCCGTTGCCATAGCCGACGAGCACCGAGGTGTCGCTCGTGTCCGCGGGGGCCTCGGGGGTCGCGCCGCCCTCGGAGGCGGACGACGGATCCTCGGCGCCTTCGGCCTCGACCGTCAGGATCGGGGCTCCCACGTTGACCGTGTCGCCCTCGGCGACGAGCAGCTCCCGCACGACTCCCGCATAGGGCGAGGGCAGCTCGACGATGCTCTTCGCCGTTTCGATGTCGGCGATCGTGTCGTTGACCTTGATCGTGTCGCCCGGCTTCACGCGCCATTCGACGAGCTCGGCCTCGGTCAGCCCCTCGCCCACATCGGGAAGGTGGAACGTCTGCATGGCGGATCCTCTCAGTACGCGAACGCGCGGTCGACGGCCTCGAGCACGCGGTCGGCGTCGGGCAGATACGTACCCTCAAGTTTGGCAGGCGGGAACGGCGTATCGAAGCCCGTCACGCGCATGATGGGCGCCTCGAGCGAGTAGAACGCGCGCTCGGCGACGGTCGCGGCGATCTCGCCGCCGATGCTCGTGTTGCCGGGCGCTTCCTGGGCCCACACCATGCGCCCCGTCTGCCGCACCGACTCGACGATCGGGTCGTAGTCGATCGGCGAGAGCGAGCGGATGTCGATGACCTCGCAACTGCGTCCCTCGCCCTCGGCGATCGCCGCGGCCTGCAGCAGCACCGACACCATCGCGCCGTGGCCCACCAGCGTGACATCCGTGCCCTTGCGCACGACGCGGCTCGCGTGCAACGGCGCGCCGCGGCGCTCGGTGTCGACCTCGCCCTTCTGCCAGTAGCGGCTCTTCGGCTCCATGAAGATCACGGGGTCGTTCGAGGCGATCGCGTCCTGAATCATCCAGTAGGCGTCGTTCGGCGTCGACGGGCTCACCACCCGCAGGCCCGAGGTGTGGGTGAAGTACGCCTCGGGGCTCTCCTGGTGATGCTCGACCGCGCCGATGTGGCCGCCGTAGGGAATACGGATCACGACGGGCATCTGCAGCAAGCCCTCGTGACGGTTCGTCAGCTTCGCCAGCTGCGTTGTGATCTGGTCGAACGCCGGGAACACGAAGCCGTCGAACTGGATCTCGATGACGGGACGGAAGCCGGCCATCGCCAGGCCGATCGCCGTGCCCACCAGGCCGGACTCGGCGAGCGGCGTGTCGAGCACTCGGTCTTCGCCGAAGTCGCGCTGCAGGTGCTCCGTCACGCGGAAGACACCACCGAGCTTGCCGATGTCCTCACCCATGAGCAGGACGCGGCCGTCCTCCTCCATCGCGCGCCGGAGGCCGGCGTTCATCGCCCGCACGAAGGGCATCGTCTCGAGCGTCATGCTGCGTCTCCTTCGAACGAGGCCTCGTATTCGGCCAGCCAGGCCGCCTGCTGATCCAGGAGCGCGTGCGGCTCCGAATACACGTTCGCGAACATGCTGGACGGATCCGGGTTGGGCAGCTTCACGACGCGCTCACGGGCGTCGGCGGCGAGCGCCTCGCCTTCCGCGTCGACGTCGGCGAAGAACGCCTCGCTCGCGCCGCGCCCGAGCAGGAACGCGCGCATCCGCGCGATCGGGTCGCGGCGAGCCCACGACTCCTCCTCCTCGCGGGTGCGGTACTTCGTCGGGTCGTCGCTCGTGGTGTGCGCGCCCATGCGGTAGGTGACGGCCTCGATCGCACGCGGACCGCCGCCCGCGCGCGCCTCTTCCAGATACATGCGGCTCGCGGCATACGATGCGAGCACGTCGTTGCCGTCGATGCGCATCGTGGGGATCCCGTAACCGGCGGAGCGGTTCGCGAGCGGCCCGGTGGCCTGCGTCTTCACGGGCACCGAGATCGCCCACTGGTTGTTCTGCAGGAAGAACAGCTGCGGGGTGTTATAGCTCGCGGCGAACACCATCGCCTCGTGCACGTCGCCCTCGCTCGCGGAACCGTCGCCGTAGTAGACGACAACCGCCTCGTCCTTGTCCGGGTTGCCGGTCGCCGTGCGGCCGTCGAAGTTCAGGCCCATGGCGAAACCGGTCGCATGCAGCGTCTGCGTGCCCAGTACGAGGGTGTACAGGCGGGTGTTGCCGTTCTTCGGGTCGGTCGGGTCCCACCCGCCGTGGGTCGTGCCGCGCATCAGCGCGAGGATCGCCACGGGGTCGACGCCGCGGATCTTCGCGACGACGTGCTCGCGGTAGGACGGGAAGAGCGTGTCCTGCGGGCGCGCCGCGCGGGCGGATCCGACCTGCGCGGCCTCCTGGCCGAGCGACGGCGGCCACAGGGCCAGCTGCCCCTGTCGCTGCAGCATCGTCGCCTGCTGGTCGAAGGCGCGGATGACCGCCATGTCGCGGTAGAGCTGCTCGAGCATCGCGTCGTCGAGCGAATCGACGATCTCGCGCAGCGGCTCCGCCTCGGGAGTGGGCGCGAACGAGCCGTCGGGCTCGAGGAAGCGCACGAGAGGTGTTTCTGACGAGGTCACGATCCCACGCTATGCCGAATCGCGTATGTGCGGGCCGTGACGCGCTCGACAACGGATGCCCGATTCATGTGGCGACACCCCACATACCCCTCACGGCCGGAGCGCGTACTTGTCAACGGGTGCCCCGCGCCGCGGGACGACGATGGGGCGGCCGGTGTCCTCGTCGGGGATGACCCGCACCTCGAGCCCGTAGACGGCGCCGATCAGCTCGGGCGTCAGGACGTCGCTCGGCGCCCCGCTCGCGGCGACCCGCCCCTTGTCGAGCACCACGACGACATCGGCGTACGCGCCCGCGAGCGAGAGGTCGTGTAGGACGACGACGACCGCGGCACCGGAGCCCGCGAGCTCTCGGGCGACGCGAAGCACGTCCTCCTGGTGCCTCAGGTCGAGCGCCGCCGTCGGTTCGTCGAGGAGGACGATGGGCGCCTCCTGGGTGAGCACGCGCGCCAGCGAGATTCGGGCCTTTTCCCCGCCCGAGAGGGTTGGAAAGGTGCGGTGCAATAGGTGGCCGGCGTCGGTGAATGCGATCGCCCTCGCGATCGCCTCCTCGTCGGCGTCCGATTCCGGCGTGCCGATCCAGGGGGCTCGCCCCATCTCGATCACCTGCTGACCGGTGAAGGGGAAGACCATCTGGTTCTGCTGGAGCAGCACGGCGCGCCGGCGAGCGCGTTCCTTCGCCGACCACTCGGGGAACGCGCGCCCCTGGAGGAACACGGTGCCGTGGTCCGGATCCGCGTCGCCGGCGAGCAGGCTGAGGAGCGTTGATTTCCCGGCCCCGTTCGGGCCGACGAGGGCGAGTACCTCGCCCTCTCGAACCTCGATGCTGACGTCGCGGAGGATCGCGTGCGATCCGTAGCCGTAGCTGGCGCGCGAGACCGCCAGGGCCACGCCGGTGTCGATCTCGGTCATGCCCATCCTCCCGATTGGCGGCGGTTGCGGCGAATGAGCCAGTAGAAGAACGGGCCACCGACGAGCGATGTCAGCATCCCGATCGGGAGGTCGGATGCCTCGACGAGCGTGCGCGCGAGCAGGTCGGCCCAGACGAGCAGGGCCGCTCCGCCCAGCAGGGATGCGACGAAGAGCATGCGGTGAGCGGGGCCCAGGAGCATGCGGATGAGGTGCGGCACGACGAGCCCGACGAAAGAGATGATGCCGACGAAGGCGACGCCGGCGCCGGTCAGCAGGGCGACGAGCACGATCGAGGCGATGCGGAGCCGCTCGACCTTGATGCCGAGGTGTGAGGCCGTGCGGTCGCCGAGCGCCAGCAGGTCATACTGGCGCGCGAACACCATGATGGCGATCGTCGCGCACGCGCCGACGATACCAACGACCGCGACCTCGTCCCAACGGGCCCCGTTGATCGAGCCGAGCTGCCAGAACACGATCTGCTCGCGGCTCTGGGTGTCGCCGAGGAAGGTGATGAGGGCGAGCCCCGCGCCCGCGAAGGCGTTGATCGCCACGCCCGTGAGCAGGAGCGTCACGGTCTCGGTTCTCCCCTGTGCCCGCGCGGTCGCGTAGACGAGAAGAGTTGCGATGAGACCTCCGACGAAGGCGAAGGCCGCGATCGTCCAGCCGCCGAGGAAGGAGAGGCCGAAGGTGATCGCGCTGGCGGCGCCCAGTGCCGCGCCCGAGGAGACTCCGACGACGCCGGGCTCCGCCAACGGATTTCCGAACACGGCCTGCATGACGGCTCCCGCGATCGCGAGCGTCGCCCCGACGAGGAGCGACATCACGACGCGGGGAAACCGGATCTGCCAGAGCGTGCGCTCGATGAGCTCGTCCGTCGGCGCCCACGGGTTGTCGATGCCCACGGCGCGCAGAAGGGACCCCCCGACGTTCGCGACCGAGATCGGGAGCTGGCCGAGGGAGGCGGAGAGGGCGATGCCCGCGACGAGCAAGACGATCGTGACACCGATGACGACGGTCCCACGGCGCACGCGGCGACCGCGGCCCCGGGTGTCCGCGATCCGAACGGCCGCGATCATTCCGCGGTCACGCTCTCGGGCGCGTAGATCGCGCGGGCGAGCGCCTCGATGACCTCGGCCGAGCGCGGTCCGAACGATAAGACCGCGCCATCGTCCATGTCGACGATGCGCTCGTGCTGTCCTGCGGCGGTCAGGGATACGGCGGGCTTCGCCTCGAGGAGCCCCTCCACGCCGCCCGTCGATTCCAGCCCGCCTGTCATCGTGATGATGAGGTCCGGGTCCGCCGCGATGAGCGCCTCGTCGGTCATGGGGCGCATGCCCTGCCAGCCGAGCTCGCCCGCCACATCGACGCCGCCAAGGGCATCGATGAGGTCATCGGCGCCCGATTCCTCACCGAACATGTAGTAAACGCCCGCATTGCCGCGTAGGTAAAGGAAGACCATACGCACGCGGTCGGCGTCGTCCGTCGGCACGAGGCGCGCGATCTCGGCAGTCGTCGCCTCGACGTCGGTCGCGATGCGTTCCGCGAGCTCCTCCCCCGCCTCGGGGGATCCGTACACCGCCGCGACCTGACGCGCGAGATCCTGTGCGCCCTCGAACGAGGCGGCGTTGTCGACGAACACGACCGTGATGCCGACGTCGCGCAGCTGCTCGATGACGTCGCGGGGGCCGACGGTGCCGTCGGTAATGACGACGTCGGGGTTCAGGCCGATGACGGACTCGGCGTTGATCGTGTGCCCGCCCGAGGTGACCTGCACGAGATCCTCCGTACCGGGGAAGGTCGTCGACTGGTCGACGCCCACGAGCGTGTCGCCGAAGCCGAGGGCCCAGACCGTCGCCGCGATCGATCCGGCGAGGTCGACCGCGACGACGCGCTCGGTCGCGTCGACCGCCACCTGCTCCGTCTCGCCCGACTGCGTATAGGAGGTCACCGTGGCGGGAAGGTGTTGCTCTCCTGCGCCGTCGATCACCTCGATCTCGGAATCCGGAAGGATCGCGGTCGACGGTCCCGTGATGTCGCGCGGGTCGGACACCGGCTTCAGCTCGGCGAGGGCCGGCTGGTCGACGACCTCGGCGGCGCCCGTCGCGGCGCCCGCGCATCCCGCGAGGAGGACGGAACCGGCGAGGAGAGCCGCGAGGGCGAGGCTGCGCCTCACTGTTCGCCGCCCTCGTCGGCGGGCGCCGCCTTCCGCGCGGAACGCCTTCCGCCCGCGAGGATCCCGCCGGTGAACCCGATCACAAGCAGCGCGACGCCACCGACGCCGATCGCGGCCCACGGGATGTCCGCGGGGACGCTCACCGTCTGCACGGCCGCGGCCTCCGCCGCTGCGGGGGCCGCCGACTCGGCAGCGGGCGCCGCTGCGGGGGCCGCCGTCTCGGCGGGTGCCTCCTCCGGCGCGTTGGCGGCTTCGGGATCCGCACAATCGGCGAGGCTCAGCGAGAGGCTCAGCGCGTCGAGTTCGTCGCCCGCCTCGTAAAAGCCGGCGAACGCGGTCACGCCCGCGTTCGTGAGCGTCGTCGCCGCGTCGGTGACGACGAGGGCTCCGTCGGCGAGCTGCAGGCCGCCGGGGAGGGTGACGTCGCCGACCCACTCCTGCGCGGCGTCGACCGCGACCTCGCCCTCCATGTCTGTGCTGCGCGCGTCGAGCAGGAGCGCCGCGGTGGCACCCTCGAACTCGACCGTCGGCTGCGCGAGGCTCAGGTCAAGCAGCCCGTCGTGGCCGGTGAAATGCACCTGCCCGTCGAACGACACCGATCCGGTGCCGCTCGACGGGTCGAAGGTGCCCGTCGCGCCGCCCCACTGGAACTGCGGCGTCTCGTAGCTTGCACCATTGGACGTGTCCCAGGATCCGTTCGCGATCGTGCCGCTGATGTACGAGCGGAAACTCTCCTTCACGCCCCACGAGAGCGTACCGTCGGTGACCGTGCACCCCGTCGCCGCCGCCGTCTGCGCCTGGGCACCCACGGGGGCAATCGTTGAGGCCAGGATGAGCAATGCACCTGCGCTTGCGAGTGTTCGTGTCTTCACGAGGTTGGTCCTTCTTGTCCTATCAAGCTGTCTGTCTCAGGCGTCGGCGGCCTCGGGCCGCCTGCTCGCGAGCACGATCATGCAGAGGGCGATGGCGGCGAGACCACCCGCGACGATCCACCATTCAAGGGCGCTCGGGCCGCCCGTCACGACGAGCACGGGCGCCACCGCGGGCGCGGGTGCCCCTGCGAGCGGCTCGGAGGTCTCCGCCACGACCGCGGGGGCCACCGCCGCGGAGGCCTTGTCGAGGATGTCGATCGGGGCGCCGGCCGCGACGCTGCCCTGAACGGTGAGAATGTGCTCGCCCGTGCTTCCCGCGGGCAGGGTTCCGGCCCACGTCACCACGCCCGACTCGTCTGCGGTCGCGGCCTCGTCGATCACGACGGGCTCCTCACCCGCGCCGTTGTAGAGCACGACGAGAATCCCCGAGTCGTCCGCGTCGAAGCCGCTCGCGGTGACGCGGATCCGGCCGCCGTCGCGGATATCGTCCGCGTCCGTGAGAACCTCGAGGCCCTCGGTGGTGGGCACCGTGTCGGCCGCCTCGTAGCCCGCGGCCGCGGGCTCTCCGCCGCGCTCGGTGGGTCCGAACGATTCGCCGCTCGCGGATCCGACGGTGAAGCTCAGCTGATCGAAGCCGATACTGTTCGAGGTGTCGCCGCCGGGTCCGCCCGAGAGGGATCCGGAGACGCCCACGCCCGACCACGTGACCTCGCCGTTCTCGCCGACGGTCTTCGACGCACCGGAGAGATCGAGCGGATATGACGTCGCGCCGAAGCTCGAGGTGTTGCCGGTATAGAGGGTCGCCGACGACGGACCGGTCACGCTGATCGACGGGTTCGCGACCGTGAACATCGCCATCCCGTAGCCGTTGAAGGTCACGACGCCCGAGTACGCCACGGTGCCCGTCTGCGTCTCGGCGTTCCAGTCGCCGCCGCTCGCCTGCGGGAAGCGATACCCGTCGCCGACCCCGCTCGTCGAGATGCTTCCTCCCGCGCAGTGCGAGTAGCCAAAGCTCTCCTTGTTCTCGCACGTCGTGTAGGCGGCAAAGGCGCCCGAGATGCCCCAGGTGAGGGCGCCCGCGGATGCGGCGCTGTCCGTCGATGCGGGCGCCGGTTCCTCGCCGCCTGCCGCGGGCTTGTCCCCGGCCGGTTTCTCGTCGTCGGCGGGCGGATCCGTCAGCGGGACCTCGCTCGCCGCGCCGACCGTGAAGGTGACGCGATCGAGCTCGGTGCCCGGCTCGTAGAAGGTCGATTCGCCGTACGAGAAGAAGGCTGCCCCAGCCTCGGTGAGGGTGGCTCGCGCACCGCTCGCGCGCAGGGCCCCGCCCTCCAGGTCCTGCATCACCGCGGATCCGAGGTCGATGTCCGCGAACGTGATCGTCTCTCCGTGGAAGCTCGCGAGGAGCTGCGCCGATCGATCGTCGATCACGCGGATGATCGGGTGGGAAATCGTGTGGTTCAGAACGCCTTCGTGGCCCGTGAAGGTCACGCTTCCCGCGTACTGCACGGTGCCGGTGCGCGCCTCGGCGTTCCACTCGGTTCCGTCGGCGGCCTGCGGATAGCTGAAGATGCCGTTGTCCGGCGCCTGCACTGCTCCATCGCCGACGGTGATCTCGCCGTGTGCGATCGAACCCACGACGTAGTTGCGGAAGCTCTCCTTCACGCCCCACTCGAGCGATCCTGTCGACGGCGCCTCCGTGGGACGTGGGGCGACGACGTCGACCGTCACCTCGTTCGAGATGACCGCGCGCTCGCCCTCGGCCGCCGGCACGAACCGCGCCGTGAGGCGGTGGGATCCCTCCGCCAGCGATGTCGTCTCGAGGCTTGCGCGGCCCGCGTCGGCCGCGACCGCCTCGCCGATCTGCGCCGATCCGTCCCAGAACGTCACCGTGCCCTCGGTCGCGGGTTCGATGCGTGCGCTCAGCGTCACGGGGTCTCCGGTCGTGGCCGATGCGGGCGTGGCGGCGAGCTCGACCGTCGTCGCGGTGGGCACTGCGGGCTCCGGGGCCTCGACGCCGATGCCGAAGATCACGTCGTCAACGGCCGCGCCGGGCTGAAAGTCCTCGTTCATGCGCGAGTAGATGTCCGCGCCGTCCTCGGTGAACACCGCAGACGCCGTGACGAGGCCGTCGAGCAGGTCGCCGTCGGCAAAGCTGAGATCGGCGATCTCGATGCGCTGCCCCGTGTACTCCGGCGCGTAGTTTGTGGGCGGTTGCACGACCTCGGCCGACATGACTGCGCTCGTCGTCGACGTGAGTTCGATGCGAACGTTGCTCAGGGTCTGGTTGAGCGCCCAGCCTCCGTTCGGGCCGAGACCGTTGTGACCGCGCGCGGTGAGCCCGCCCTCGTACTGGATGCTTCCCTCGCCGGTGGCAACGTCGACGTCGCCGGATCCGTTCACCCACGTCACCGACTTATCGTCGTTGAGGAGCGCGGGGGCGACGGCGAGGAACTCGCCGTTCGCGATGGGGCCCGTGATGTAGCGGCGCCAGGAGGAGCTGATGCCCCAGAGGAGGGTTCCGCGCTCAGCGACGGGGGTCTCGTCGGTATCGGGATCCTGCGTCGGCGTGGGCGCCGGTGACGGCTCGGCGGACGGGCTGGCGCTCGGGTCCGCAGGGGCGCTGGGGGTCGGGGTGGAGCTCGGCTGCGGGCTGGCACTTGGCTCCGGGCTGGCACCGGGTTCTGGGCTGGCACCGGGTTCTGGGCTGGTGCTGGGTTCCGGGCTCGCGCTCGGCTTCGGGGTCGCGCTGGGCTCCGGCGATTCGCCGGGGGCAGGGGTCGCGCTCGGCTTCGGGGTCGCGCTGGGCTTCGGCTCCGACGGATAGCGGCCGGGGAAGAGCGCAGCCCAGTCGATATCGACCGTGGCGCGCGCGTAAAGATTCGTGTGGCTGGGGAAGGAACGCGACGGCCACGAGATGAGCTCGTAGGTGCGCGAGTCGTCGAGCTCGGAGGCGGGCACGGTGAGCTTGTCGCTGATTGTGCCGTCCGCGCGCACGGACGCCGAGATTGCGGTGTCGGCGGTGTCGACGTTCGCGAGGTCTGCCCCGACCTCGACCAGGGTGAAGTAGACGTGCGGTTCGGTCTGGCCGGGCAGCGCCTTCACATCGCCATACCCCTTGCCGGAGATTGCAATGTCGACGCTCTTGTCGGCGACCTCGGTCACGGTGGTCGTGAACGACGGCTGCGCGGCAGCCATCGCCGCAGCCGGTGCCATCACGGCGACCAGCGATGCGGCCGCGATCGCGGCCGCCACCTTCCGAAGCCAGCTGCGACCAGTCATCGTCTTCACTCTCATCTCCCTATGCCCCCGCATCGCGATGGCTCGTACGTCATCCCGGGCCGCGGGCGGACCCTGTCGTCACGACAGGGTCCGCCCGCGATATCGCAATTTGCGCGCTATCGCTTAGCGTCCGATGCGCACCAGCGAACGGCGCCGTGCGAGGAGCAGAACGCCCGCGCTCAGCATCGTCATGATGGCCACACCGGCCATCAACTCGGCGACGGAATCCGATCCCGTCGGGACCAGCGACGAACCGTTGTCCGCGGTCTCCGAGGCCACGACCGTGAAGGTCGTCTTGTAGGTGGCGGTACCCGAGTCGAAGACCACGGTGTACTCTCCGACCGCGAAGTCCGCGGGTACCGTCCAGGTGGTGCTCGCGACGCCCTGCTCGTTGGCAACGGCCGCGGGCAGCGTGATCGGGTCGGAGTGAACCGTCACGGCGAACTCCGTTCCGGCCTCGACCCCGCGAACGCTGAAGGTGATCGAGTCGCCCTGAACGACGCTGTCAACCGACGCGCCCTCCCCGTCCGTGATCTCGACGTTCTGCTCGGCAGGGTTCGTCGGTTCGGCCGGCGTCGTGGGCTCGGCCGGATCCGTCGGCTCAGCCGGCGTCGTGGGCTCGGCGGGCGTGGTCGGCTCGGCCGGTGTCGTGGGCTCGGCAGGCGTGGTGGGTTCGGCCGGATCCGTCGGCTCAGCCGGTGTCGTGGGCTCAGTCGGCATGGTCGGTTCAGCCGGATCCGTCGGCTCGGCGGGCGTGGTCGGCTCGGCCGGCGTCGTGGGCTCGGCAGGCGTCGTCGGCTCAGCCGGCGTGGTCGGCTCGGCCGGCGTCGTGGGCTCGACAGGCGTCGTCGGCTCAGCCGGATCCGTCGGCTCAGCCGGATCCGTCGGCTCAGCCGGCGTCGTCGGCTCCGGCGTCGGTTCCGGCGAAGGTTCCGGCGTCGGTTCCGGCGAAGGCTGGGGCGTGATTGCCGCCCAATCGATCGTCACCGCGGTACGCGCGTACAGGTTTGACTCGCTCGGGTAGGAACGCGACGGCCACGAGATCACCTCGTACGACCTCGACGCATCCAGCTCCGCAGCGTCGATCTCGAGCACGCCGCTCAGCGTGCCGTCTGCCTCGACGCTGACTGAGATCGAGGGGTCGTCTTGCTCAACCTGTGACAGGTCGGCGCCGATTTCGCTCAGCTTGAAGTAGACGTGCGGCTCGCTCTGGCCGGGCAGCGCCTTCACATCATCAAAGCCCTTACCCTCGATCGCGAACGACACCGTCGTGCCATCGATAACCGTCGACTCCGCCGTGAAAGACGGGCCCGTGGTGGGTTCCTCGGTGGGCTCGGTCGTCGGCTCCGGCGTCGGCTCGGTCGTGGGCTCCGGCGTGGGCTCGACGGCGGCGAAGGCGAGCGTCGCCTTCGCGTCCTGGCCGCGGTTCGTCGGCGCCGTGTGGTTCGCGGCGGTGTACACCGACGTCGCGCCATCGTTCAGCTGCTTCACCTCGAACTCGAGCTGGAACGCACCCTCATCGTCGAAGCGAACTCGGGTCTCGTTGGTATCGGTCGACGCGTAGATGACCTTCGCACCGGTCGTGCAGGTGAGCGCGACGGACCAGAGGTTGGTCGGCAGCTCAACGTCGCGGCAGAGGAACACGTAGATCGGCTGCGCGGGGTCATACCCGGTGCCCGTCACGGTGACGGTGTCGCCTTCGGCATCCAGGCCCGTCGCGGGCGACACCGTGAGTTCCGGCGCGTAGCCAGGTTCCTCGGTCGGCTCCGGCGTCGGTTCCTCGGTGGGCTCCGGCGTGAGCGCCGCCCAATCGATCGTCACCGCGGTACGCGCGTAGAGGTTCGACTCGCTCGGGTTCGATCGCGACGGCCACGAGATCACCTCGTACGACTTCGACGAATCAAGCTCCTCTGCGGGAACGACCAGCACGTCGCTGATGGTCCCGTCCTGCGCGACCGTGGCCGAGATGGAGGTGTCGCCCTGAGTAACCTGCGACAGGTCGGCGCCGATTTCGCTCAGCGTGAAGTAGACGTGCGGCTCGCTCTGGCCGGGCAGCGCCTTCACGTCGCCAAATCCCGTGCCCTCGATCGCGAACGACACCTTCGTGCCGTCGACGACCGTCGACTCTGCCGTGAACGACGGACCGGCGGGCGCCTCCGTCGCGGGGAATAGCGCCTCCCAGTCGATCTCGGCCGCGGCGCGTACGTACAGGTTCGACTCGCTCGGGTACGAGCGCGACGGCCACGAGATCACCTCGTACGACTTCGACGCATCCAGATCGGTCGCGGGGATCACGAGCACGCCCGTCAGGGTGCCGTCGTCCTCGATGCTGGCCGAGATCGACGGGTCGTCCTGCTCGACCTGCGACAGGTCGGCGCCGATCTCGCTCAGCTTGAAGTAGGCGTGCGGCTCGGTCTGACCGGGCAACGCCGGCACGTCGCCGAAACCGGTGCCTTCGATCGTGATCGAGATCTGGGTGTCCGCGGTCTCGACGACGTCGAGGGTGATCTGAGGCGCCTCGGCCGCCTGCGCGGCGATCGGCGCGGCGACGGTGCCTCCCACGCCCAAGAGCGCGGCCATGACGAGAGCGAGGAATCCCCGCTTCCGCGGCCGGCCGCCATCGGCCCGCGCGCGCAGCGCGGACGTTGCTGTTTCTGCCATGTGTTCCGTGATTCCTCTGCAGGTAGAATCAACGCGACCGCGCGGCCACGCTGTTTTGCGGCGCGCCAAAGGCGCGTATCAGCCAAGGCCGTCGGTCCGGGGCGGGCGTTGCTTCTTGGTAGGGAGAGCGCTCGCTCCGTCTTGCCGATTGGACGTGCGTCCTCGGCCTTGGAGGCTGGCATGCCACGTGTCGTCGTCGCGAGACAACTGACGTAGGCTTACCTAACTAAGGTAATGCTAAGTCATCAGCGGGGCTTGTTCAACCACGGCCACCGCACAAAGGAGCCTTCGATGCCCCACATCTTCGCCGACGACATCAGGGCGGCCATTCTGCGTCACATGAACAACGATCACCGTGACGACAATGTCCTCATCACACGAGCCTTCGTCGACCCAGATATCTCGGATGCCGAGATGATCGATATCGACGGCGTGAGCGGGTACTGGCTCGTGTCGATTGATACCGCAAAGCCTTTCGAGGTTCGCATTCCCTGGCCCGCGGGGCCGATCAACGACCGCCCCGCTATCCGGAGGGAAGTCGTCGCACTCTACGACAAGGCGTGCGCGCGCCTCGGAGTGCGCCCTCGGGCGCATAGCTGAGTGGCTCGAAGTTAGCTTAGGCTCGCCTTACACTTCTCTCATGACGAACGTTATCCCCCTCTCGGCCGCGATCCGCGCGCGGTCGCAGGAGGCCCACAGCACGAGCGAAGGCGCGAGCTTCATGTCTTCGCTGCTCCGCGGCGAACGCACGCGCGATGACTACATCTCGCTCGTCGCACAGCACTACTTCATCTACGAGGCCCTCGAGGGCGCGACCGAGCGGATGCGCCACGACCCCGTCGCTGCGTGTTTTATCAGCGACCGCCTCACCCGCCTGCCCGCACTCGAGGCAGACCTCTCCTTCCTGCTCGGGACGAACTGGCGAGACCGCATCGGGATGCTGCCGGCGACCGCGCGCTATGTCGAACGCATCAAGCAGGTCGGTGCGAGCTGGGTCGGCGGGTATGTCGCACACCACTACACGCGCTACCTCGGCGACCTGTCCGGCGGCCTGCACATCGGACGGGTGCTTCGACGCCAGTTCGGCTTCGACACCAACGGCATCGGTTTCTACATCTTCGGTGATATCGCCGATCCGACCGAGTTCAAGAATGTCTACCGCGAGCAGCTGGACGCCGCGCCGTGGGACGATGCAGAGAAGGACCGCGTCATTGCCGAGGTCCTCACCGCGTATCGCTTCAACACCGAGGTGTTCGAGGATCTTGCGCGCGAGTGCGAGGCGCGCGTCGCCTGATCGCTAGCGCATCGCCCGAGCAACGGCGAGCACCCGCTCGAGCGATTCCTCCTCGCCGACCGAGATGCGAACGCCGTCCGGGAAGGGGCGCACGATGAGCCCGGCGGCCTCGAAGGCCTCCGTCACGGCGGGGGAGGCAGTGGGCAGCCACACGAAGTTGCTCTGCGCATCCGGCACGCCCCAGCCCGCGTCGCGAAGGCCCGTGACGAGACGCCCGCGGCGCGCGACGAGTTCGGCGACGCGGGCGCGCAGCTCCGGCTCGCGCTCGAGGCTCGCGAGCGCGGCGTCCTCGGCCTGGGCCGTGACGGAGAGGGGGATCTGGGTCGCCCGCGCGGCGTCCAGCACGCGCCGGTGGCCGATCGCGTAGCCGACGCGGAGCGCCGCGAGCCCATAGGCCTTCGAGAAGGTGCGCAGCACGACGACGTTCGGGTGCGCCTCGAAGACGCGCTCGCCGAGGCCGTCCACGGCGTCGTCCGCCGTGACGAATTCGGCATAGGCCTCGTCGAGCAGGATCATCACCTCGCGCGGCACCCGTTCCACGAACGCGGCGAACTCCGCGGAGGTCACGATCGGCCCCGTCGGGTTGTTGGGCGTGCAGACGACGACGACGCGGGTCTTGTCGGTGACCGCGGCCGCCAGCGCGTCGAGGTCGTGCCGCCCGTCGGCGAGGTTCGGCACCTGCACTCCCGTCGCGCCCGCGACGAGCACGAGCCCGGGGTATGCCTCGAACGAGCGCCACGGGTACACGACCTCGTCGCCGTGCCCTGCCGCCGCCTGGATGAACGCGGCGATCAGCGCGACGCTTCCGGCGCCGACGAGCACCTCGTCCGCGTCGACGCCGTAGCGCTCGCCGAGCGCCGCCCGCAGGCGGCCCGCCGTCGCGTCGGGATAGCGGTTGAGGTTGACGCTCGACCGAACCGCCTCGACCACGCCCGGCAGGGGCCCGAAGGGGTTCTCGTTGCTCGAGAGCTTGAAGCCGTCGGGGGCCGCCGGCTTGCCCTGCTTGTACGGCGGCAGGGCCGCGATCTCGGGGCGGACTCGGGGCAGAACGGGTTCGGTCGTCACGCAACGATCCTATTGCGGCCTGGCAGGTGGCTCCGAACGGACGCTTTCCGCCGCAAAGAATGTGAGAATCACGGCATGGGTTTCATCGTGCGTTCGGTCGTCAACGGCTTTGCCCTCTGGGTGCTGTCGCTGATCCCCCTGCTCCAGGTCTCGATCACGCCGTTCTCGCCGGGCCGCGACCTGCAGCTCGTCCTAACGCTCGTCGCCCTCGGCGCCCTGTTCGGCCTGGTCAACTCGATCATCGGCACCGTCATCAAGATCGTCGCTTTCCCGCTGTTCATCCTGACCCTCGGCCTCGTCTCGCTGCTGATGAACGGCATCCTGCTGATGATCACCGCGTGGATCACGAGCGGCTGGGGCTGGGGCCTCGACGTCGGCGCGTTCTGGCCGGGCGTGCTCGCGGGCATCCTGCTCAGCCTCATCAACTGGGTCTTCGGCATCATCCTTCGTCCGCAGAAGAAGCGCCGCCGTTGAGCCTGCCGAGCGGTTCGTCCGGCACCTCGTAGGACAAGCTCTCGACGAGCGTCGCCCGCGACAGCTCCTCGAAATAGGCACGCACCTCGTCGCCGCGCGGATCCCCCGATTCCTCGAAGATCCGCGCGGTATCGGCGTAGGC
>Ga0302349_1001283_pt1 | contig 20390 bp, 12 predicted proteins | sample PhyAR1_FD_202176 | JGI IMG/M metagenome (GOLD analysis project Ga0302349, IMG submission 202176) | Leaf surface microbial communities from alfalfa plants in UC Gill Tract Community Farm, Albany, California, United States - DLSL A.R1... | ecosystem: Host-associated > Plants > Phyllosphere >...
TGTACACGCGGGTGCACACGCCGGCCTGCTGGGGGTTCGACTTCAGCGCGGGAGCCTTGGTCTTCGAGACCTTCGGCGAGCGGCCCTTGCGAACCAACTGCTGAATGGTTGGCACGTTCTCTCCTTGTTTGGCCGGGCGGTTCCTTTCGGACCGTCCGGGGTGCTGCACGGTGACAGCGGTCGTGTCTCCCCCGTCATGTCGCTCATCTTGCGATTCGTGACGTGTCGGGCTCACGTGTGATCCACCGCGCGTCAGAATGATCGGACGCGGTTCGTGGTGGATATGCCGTGGGGGCGACCTGTTCGCAGATCGATCCCTGAGATGGTGCGAGCGTTGATCCGTGTTCCCTGCCCGGAGGCATGACGCACGGCGCGCGTGAACGCACACCCGATCAATGATACGTGTTCTTCGGGGGTACGGGCAAACGTGCGGCGACCTCACGGGTACGGCCGGGCGCACAGCCCCTCCGCTCCGGGTCAGCGGACCAGCAGGAGCACCGCCGCGAGCGCCCCGGCGAGGACCACGACCGTCGTCCCCCCGATGACGAGCGGGACGGCGGCCCCGCGGCGCGGCGTCTTCGCGCGCACGAGTGCGGCATCGCGCTCGGGCTCTCCGCGCGGCGCGGGCACGGTGCGTGTGACACGCACGGCGGCGTCACCCCGCGGCCCGTAGGCCTCGGGGACATCCGTCCCGGGGACGCGCGCCGCCCTGGTGCGGGCGTCGGCCCGGGGCGCGCCGCCGGCTCCCGCGTCGGGGGCGGCGGCCTCGGCGCTCTCGACGCGATCCGATCCGTCGCGGGGCGCTCGGCGACGACCGGGCGCGGTGGCGGGGAACGGCTCCGCGAGACGTGTCGCACGTCGCGCGGCGGTCGTCGTGTCGTCGACGATCTGCTCCGGAGGTTCCGCGCGCCCGCCCGCGCGCGCCGATCGGACGGTCATGTCGAGCTCAGCGGCCGTGTCCGCAGCCGGGTCCGCCGAACTCGATCGCCTCCGCGGCGAGGGGACCGTCTCGTCGTGGGGTGCACGACGACCGGGTGCGGTGTCGTCGTCCACCGCGGCCGGCACGGACGCAGGGGACGCGCTGTGGCCTCCCGCGTCGATCTCGACGCCCTCCCGCGCGACCGCGCGGTCGCGCCGCACCACGACGGTGTCGTCGCCGCGTTCGCGGGGGACGATCACGGTGTCGTCCACAGCGCTCTCGTCGGCTCGTTCGCGCGGCACGATCACGGTGTCCTCGAGGGCCGACTCGTCGACCGCATCGTCGGTTCCCCCGGCGCTGTGTCGTCCGACACCGCGTCGAGCGATCACGGTCGCGTCACCGTCCCCGTCCGGCCCCTCGTCGTCACCGGTGGGCGACGGGGCGGGCGAAACCGGCCAGGGCCGCAGACGTCCCGCCCAGAGGGTGACGTCCTCCGGATCGTCGGCTCTGTCGTACGGACCGCTCACGCGTCCCTCCGAGACAGGCGCACCTCCGCGTCGCCGAGGAAGAACCGCTCGCCGGCTTCGATCTCCTCACCCGGAGGCGCTTCGATCTCGGTGCCCATGAGGGTGGCGAAGAGGACGCCGTTGGTCGAGTCCAGGTCCGTCACGAACCAGGTGTCGCCGCGGAGCTGCAGCCGCGCGTGCGTCTTCGAGACCGTGCGCGTCTCGTCCGCGATCGCGACGAGCTGCGCATCGGGGAACGCATTGTCGGCCGCGGGCCGCCGGCCGACGATGACGACGGAGGAGGTGAGCTCGACGGGGTCGCCGCTGGGCGGGACGAGCGCCCAGGGGATGCGGCGGCGTCGCGCCACGACGGTCCGGTCCAGCGCGTCGAGATCGTCGGCATCCGCGTCGGGGGCGAACTCCGGCTGCGTGTAGAGCGCGGCGACCGACGTCCGTGCGGATCGCGGGGCTCCGGCCTCCGGCGCACCCGGGACCGCCGAGACCGCCTCGGAGAGTTCGGGGAACTCGTCGGCGTCGGGCTGGGGGGTGGGCAGGGGCGACTCCGGTACCGCCTCCGGGTCGGCGGCGGGACGGGTGAGCGGCACCTCGGGGACGGGGGCGGGCGCGTCGGCCCGGCGGGGCGGCGTCCACGGCTCCGGCTCCGAGACGCCGGCGGCGTCGGGAACGGCTCCGGCGGCGTCCTCTGCGGCCGGCGAACCGCTCGGCGGGACGGGGAAGCCCCGACCACGCAAGGGAAGCCCCGGTGTCAGCGGCACCGTGGGCTGGAAACCGTTGTCTTCGGCGTCGGCGTCGGCGACGGTGGGGGCCGCGTCGGCGACGGCGGGGGCCGCCTCGGCGGTGGCGCGGCGGGCACCGGGCTCTTCCGCGTCGGCGCGGAGAGCGTCGAGGACGTCGAACACCGACGTCGGGGGCGCGGCATCCGGAGTCCTGTCCTCGGGACGCGGGGGACGTGCGTCCTGCACCGGCGGCGTGTCGCCGCTGCGGGACGGAGCCCAGTCCACCGAGGACGGGACCGCGTCCGCGAGCGAGCCGGAGGGCGCGGCGAACGGCAGCACGACAGGCTCCGAGGAGGGCTCGGCATCGGCGGCGGGAGGTTCGGGCGTCCATCCGCCGACCAGGGGCACATAGGGACCGGCGAAGTCCTGGCCGCGCCGAACCGGAGCGGAGTTCTCGTCGACCGCGCGCGACCGGGACGCGTCGGGCCCCGCCCAGCGCGCCGACCCGAAGCCCAGGACGCTCGCCCAGACGACCTGCAGCAGCACGCCGAGTACCGTCGTGCCGGCCCCGCGGTCGAATGCCGCGCTGATGCGGTGCACCGCGACGACGAACACGATGACGAACGCGATCACGCCGAAGAGGGGAATGAGGATCAGCAGGACGAGCCACGGAGAGAAGCCGCCCAGCTTGAGGACGGTCCCGAGGTTGACGAACGGGACCCAGGCCTTCCACGACCTCTCCCCCGCCTTGGCGAACAGTGCCGACAGGGCGAGGGCGTACCAGACGTAGAGGATGACGAAGAGGACCGCTGTGGACAGCCCGAGGATGACGCCCGTGGAATCGTTCATGTCGTGTCGCGCCGCCGTCGGGCCGGGCGCTTTCCCCTCTCGTCGCGGTGCGGCGGCCGTCGGCGCGTGGGGCGCGGGGCGAGGAACCGCAGGAACGATCTCAACGATACGGCGGCGAGCAGCCGCCGCCACCCGCCGCGCTGGCGCGCGAGGGTCCGGCGTTCGGTGTCGACGATGCGCCAGAAGGCTGCGGCCTCGTCGGCGGTCACCGTCCGGGAGGAGAACACCGCTCGATCCGCCTCGTCGGCGAGATGCGCTGCGCCGTCCGTCCCGAGGGCCGCGGCGAGTTCGCGGCGCGTGGGAGAGCGCGGCAGTTCGCGGCCGGAGTCGACTCCGGCATCCACGTACTCCTCCCAGCCGCCGGCGATCGCCGCTCGCGGGTCCGGGTCGCGACGGCGCCCGCGTCGGCGGATCGCCTTGGCGATCACGATCGCCAGGAACGGGCCGAAGAGCACGAGGACGCCGAGCAGTGAGATCCCCGCGACCCGGAGGATCGGCCACAGCCAGGCGAGGTCGAGACCGTCGGGAGCGCGGTCCTCGTCATTCAGGGTGTTGTCCTCCTGAACGGGAGCGGGTGGCACGACGTCGTCGACCGTGTCGGGTCGCACCTCGGTGACGTTCTCGGGGTCGCGCTGCTGGGTGACCTCGAGGCTCGGGGATCGCTCATGCTGCGGGGTCACGTCGATCGCCGTCCAGCGCCCGTCGGCGCCCTGCACCTCGGTCCACGCGCTCAGGTCGGCGGAGCGGCACGCCCCGGCCTCGCACGTCGGCAGGTCGGGATCGGCGGAGGTGAGCCGAGCGCCGACCACGACACGTGCCGGGAAACCCAGCTGATGAGCGATGAGGGCCGTCGCGACCGCGAACTGCTCGTCGTCGCCGACGGCGGCGACGTAGTTTCCGGATGCCGCGGCGCGAGGGTCGTCCTCCCGGTCCAGCAAGTGCTGGAACAGCGTGTCGATACGGGCCAGGGAATGCCCGGACGCGCTCGGCTGCACCTGGTATCCCGCGAGGTCCGCGGCCCACCGAGGAGCGGCTGCCCCGGAGGCCGGAGCGAGCCCATGGCTGAGGTAGCCGCGCTCGCGGAGCATCTGGACGAGGGAAGCCAGCGCGGCTCCGTCGTCTCCCGTCTTGTGCTCGTCGACCCAGCGGCGCAGGTTCTCCCCTCCGGACACCCCGCCGGGCGAGCCGGGCGCGGAGAGGGTCGCGAGGTCCGGGGCGGTCGGCTCGGTCGCCGTCAGGCGATAACGATCGCCCGGGACGAGACCCCCGTCGGCGATCTGCACACCCGCCTCGGCCTCGGCGCTGTAGTAGAACCGGTCGGCCAGCTGGTTCTGCCGGTCCCCCGCGAAGGCCGCTTGGACGAGGCTTCCCGCCGTCGGCATCCAGATGCCGCCGAGATCGCCGATCTCGATCTCGGCGTCGACGGCTCGCCCCTCGCTCGTCGGGAGCCGGGACGGGACGCGGACGAACCGGCCCTCCCCCGTGCCCGAGGAACGGAAGATCTCGCCGTCGTAGGAGTCGAGGGTGGCCACGCGGATGCGGTCCGGCAGCGCTCCCTCCCCGCTCACCCGGAACAGCACGTCATCGACCCGGGCGTCGGAGAACATCGCCCGATACGCGGAGAGCGGGCTGACCGCCTCGGCGATCTGACGCTCCGGACCGGTGGCCGAGCGGAGAACGCGTCGGTCGGCATCACCGGCCGCCCACGGCACGACGGCGACGGTCACGACCGCCGCGAAGACGATCATGCCCGCCCCGGTGAGGACGCGGCGCCGGTCCGTCCGGGAGCGCCGCGCGGTCGGGGCCACGGCCGCGAGCGCACCGGCGCGGCGGAGGGACCGGGTCCTCTCGTCGTGCGTTCGCCAGGCCAGCCACAGGACAGCGGACAGCAGAGCGGAGAGACCCACGGCGGTTTCGATCGGCGCCGGAAGCGAGAAAGGTCCCCACACGAGCGGGGCGCTGGGAGAGGTCCGACCGAAGAACAGCCCGAAACCCGTCATCAGCAGCGCGCTCACGACAGCACCCGCCGACCGCCGATCGGCGCGCTGAGCGAGTGAGAGCGTGATCACCGTTCCGACGAGGAAGACCACGAGAGCGGGGACGAGGAGGTTGCGGTAGGCACCCACCGGCAGGTCCACGGTGACGAGGTCCTTCCACGCGACGAGCACCCCGGCCGAGGCCTCGCCGATGCCGCGCAGGATCTCCAGCGGACCCCCGAGCCGCGACGGCACGGCCAGCGGCACGCACAGGACGAGGAAGGCGGCGACGGTGGCGGCGGCGGTGATCCAGCCGCCCCAGCGGCGCCATGTCACGAGCGTCACCACCAGGGCCGCCGCGACCGCCGAGACGGCCACGAGCAGGACGAACGGCCACGAGGCGTAGATGGGCCACGCGGCGACAGCGGCGAGCGCGACCGTCACCGCCGTGTAGAGCGCCCCCGCCACCACGCGCCCGGGGTGCCGCGCCGCCGTCACGATGTCGCTCCCCGCACGAGGAGTCCGGACAGGTCGTCGAGTGTGCCGATCGTCAGCACCGTCAGCCCGGCGATGCTCTGCATGCGCGGGTGCGCGCGCTCATCGCACACGACGGCCGCCACAGCGGTGTCGACGGGGAAGGCGAGCGCGGCGTGCCGCACCTGCGCGAGGGGGACGCGCGAGCCGACGACGACGAACGCGATCGAGAGCCGTTCATTCGACTCGGATGCCAACCGGCAGACGTCCGCGACCGGCATGGTGTTGTCGTGACGCTGGAGGGCACTGAACCCGTCGAGCATCTGTCTCGGGGTGACGGTCGGGACGCGGCGGATCGCGCGCAGGCGTCCCTTCACCACGCGCGGGATCTCGGTGCCCGTGACGATGTCGATGTCGCGCGCGTCGCGGACGGCCCGCAGCCCCAGGGACGCCGCAGCCGACACGGCGAGCTCGTACTCGTCGGCGTCGAGGTACTCCTGCGACGCGGCACCGAGGACGACGGCCATGCGGGAGCGGAGGGACTCCTCGTACTGACGCACCATGAGGCGCCCGGTCTTGGCCGTGGACTTCCAGTGCACCTGGCGCTGCGAGTCCCCGGGGGCGTACTCGCGGATCGCGTGGAACGACATGTCGGCATCGACGAGACGTCTGCTCGCGTTGCCTTCGAGGTCGCGCACGAGACCGGCGCTCGTCGAGGGCAGGGCCACCGTACGGGGGTGGACGAACAGCTCGTGCTCGTCCTCGAAGGCGTGCTCGCGGCGGAGCAGACCGACGGGGTCGCTCCGCACGGTCGTGACCGGGCCCACCGTGACGACACCCCGTGGCAGCGGCGGGATCTCGAGCGCCTCGGTGATGCTGTGCCCCGGGCGCAGCAGCGGCACGCCGAACTCGACGAGCCCCGGCCCCACCGGGATGTCGAGCCGCCCCGGAAGAGCGACGCGCGCGCTCTCGTTGCGGACGACGATCCGACCCGTCACGCCGTGACCGGCCACGACGCGCTCCCGCGCGAGGGCCAGATCCACCGCGTAGGCACGGGCCCCGAACAGGAACGGCACGCTCAGGAGCAGGAGCAGGAGCGCGGCGCTCCCGGCGACCATCCACTCGACCCAACCGAACACGACGCCGAAGAGGAGGCCCCCGGTCGCGGCGATCGTCACGACCGCTCCCGCCGGGCGCACGGTGCGGCCGGCCCACCGCGTCGCCGCGAGGACGGCCTCGCTGATCGCGCGCCACAGCTCGGCGGCGCGCACGATCGCGCGCACGACCCGTCGAGAGCGTCGTGTCGACGTCGAGGTGACCGAGGTCCGCGAGCCGGTCCCCGCGGTGCCGGCGGACGTCCGCGTCAGCCGCGACTCGGTGAGGTTCACCTCGGGCATGGGGACTTCTCCCCCGGGAGGGGCGTCATCGCGCGCGTTCGCTCTCGCGCTGCGTGGGCGGGGCGACGTCGAGCAGCACCTGGCCGATGACGGCCTCGGCCGTGACGCCGTCGAACTCGGCCTCGGGGTGGAGGATCAGCCGGTGCGAGAGCACCGCCACGGCGAGCGCCTTGACGTCGTCGGGGGTGGCGTAGGTGCGCCCCTGCGCGGCGGCGCGGGTGCGCGTCGCCCGGGTGAGCGCGAGGGCCCCGCGGATGCTGACGCCGAGGCGGACCTCGTCGGCGGAGCGGGTGGCATCCACGAGTCGGGCGATGTAGTCGAGGACGAGCGCGTCGACGTACACGGTGGCCGCGAGATCCGCCATGCCGACGAGGGCGTGAGGGGTGACGATGGGGCGCAGGTCCGCGGTCGCGATGGCGGCTCCGTCGAGGATGCGCACGGTCGCCGCGTGGTCCGGATACCCGAGCGAGGTCCGCAGGAGGAAGCGGTCGAGCTGGGCCTCGGGGAGGCGGTACGTGCCCGCCTGTTCCACGGGGTTCTGGGTCGCCAGGACGAGGAAGGGCACGCCCACCTCGCGCGAGACGCCGTCGATGGTGACGCGCCCCTCTTCCATGACCTCCAGCAGCGCCGACTGCGTCTTGGGGCTCGCCCGGTTGATCTCGTCGGCCAGGACGATGTTGGCGAAGATCGGCCCGGCGTGGAACTCGAAGCGACCGGTCTTCTGGTCGTAGACGGTGATGCCGGTGATGTCGCCGGGGAGCAGGTCGGGGGTGAACTGGATGCGGGTGTTGGTCCCCTGCACCGACTGGGCGACCGCGCGGGCCAGGGAGGTCTTACCCGTCCCCGGGACGTCCTCGAGGAGGACGTGTCCGTCGCTGAGCATCGCGGTCAGCACCAGCTCGACCACGTGCCGCTTGCCGAGCACGGCGCGCTCGACGTTGTCGGCGATCTGCGAGAACGTCTGCGCGAACCAGGTGGCCTGCTCCTGGGTGATCGTCATGTCGGTGGTCTCTTTCTGGGGGATGCCGGCGGGGAGGGATGCCGGGGAGTCGGGGGGTGCCGGGGTCAGGGGTTCGTGGCGGTTCCGGGAGAACAGGTGCCGGAGACGGTGAGGGTCGCCCCGTTCAGCCCCCAGCCCTGCGCCGACCAGTCGACGCTGACGGTGACGCCCTCGACGCTTCTCGCACCGACAGGGACGCGGTCGTCGCCGTCGGGGCGGGGAAGCTTGTTGCCCTTGGCGTCGCGGAAGACGGCGCCGGAGGTGTCGGGATTCATCGCGGCTTTGTCGTTGCTGGAGCTCATCGAGATGTCGAGTTTTTCGCCGGCGACGCAGGAGCGGACGCGCGCGGCAGCCACGACCTGGTAGGGAGCGCTGCCCTGGCCGGGCGTCACTCGACCTGTCTCCGAGGTGGTGCCCCAGATCCTGTGCTGGAAGTAGACCCCGATGTCCGGATCGCTACCGAAGATGTCGCTGGGGATGCCCGTGTACTTCGGCTCGTTGTTGCGCGGCGGATCGTTCCCGGGGACGATCTCCGGATTCAGGTACCACCGTGCCTCGGTGCGTCCGTCGACGACTTTGACGGTCGCCTCCGGGTCGATACGGAACGTGTACCCCCGCGGAGCAGCACGGTCCTGATCGACGCGGTGCTTCTCGGTCAGCGGATCGGCGGAGCCGTACGTCTTGCCCTGGTAGACGGAATCGACGCAGGCCGTGAAGGTGTACTCCTCACCGTCCTTCTTGCCGGGGAACTCGCGGCGCGCGCCCCCGTCGCCCGTGCGGCAGGTCGTCCCCTCCACGATCCCGAAGCGCAGATCCGAATCGGTGCCGTTCGGGCTGGCCGTGGCCTGCGCCACGATCGTCGTCGAGCCGTCCGAGGCGGCCCGCGAGGTGAGGGTCAGGTCGAGGCCGGTCGGCTTGCCGACGCCGTGGGCGCGGAAGGTGAGGACGCCGCCCTCGACCGTGCCGCCCAGCCCCGGCGGGACGTCGAAGCGCGACCGCGGGGTGACGCGGACTTCGGTCGAGGAGTTGCTCCCGACGCGGAAGCCCTTGATCGGGACGTCCTGCTGGTTGCGCCCCACCGAGACGGTCTGCGTCTCGCCCGTGCCGCTGCGGATCTCGAGGGAACCGGTCTCGGCGGCATCCACTCCCCGGACGGTGATGTCCACGACGTTTCCGGAGCCGTCGTCGGTCACGGTCGGCGTCCAGTCCACGCTGTCGGGGCGCGGGGGCGGGTCGTACGCCCAGGCCGTCGTCCGCACCGAACCGCGCGACTCGCCGACGTCGTTGACGGCCGTCACGACGTACTCGCGCTGGTCGCCGTTCGGGGCGGCGATCGCGGGGCATCCGCCGTCAGCCGCGCACTGGGCGACGACGTCGCCGCGGTAGCGCACGATGAAACCGGAGAGACCCGGGTAGGCGCGCCGCGCCTCGCCCGCATCGACGCGGAGGGTGACGGAGCCGTCGGCGTACGCGGACTGACGCACGCTCGCGGGGGTCCGCGGGAACCCCTGGAGGTCGAGCACCACACGGGCGTCGCGGGGACCTGCGGTGGTCCGTCCCTGGGCGTCGCGCAGCGTCACGCTCGCCGCGCACGTGGCACCGGGGGCGTCGCCGGTCCAGGATGCCGTGATGCTCGACGCGGAGGCCACCGCGAAGCTCACGCCGGTGCACGTGCCCGTCGCACGTACGCCCACGACCTCGAGCGGCGTGCGCGGAAGCGGGTTCACCTCTCCATCCGCACCGACGACCTCGATCGGACACGACGATCCGTTCGCCTGTGAGCACTGGCGCGACGTGGTTCCGCCCTGCGGGAGGGTGGACGGCGCCGCCCCGACCCGGAGCACGAGGCGGGCGGGCGCGACGGCGTCATGACTCGTCACCGTGATGATCGCCGCGTTCTCGGTTCCCGGGGCCGCGCGGTCGGCACCCGTGACGGTGACGGTCGATCCCTCGAGGGTGACCGACGAGAAGGCCGAGCCCGAGTAGTCGAGCGCGTAGCGGATGCCGCTCCAGTCCTCGCGACCGAGCTGCCACGAGGTCATGTTGCGCAGGTCGAAGGTCGCGGTCTCGCCCGGTCCGACGGTGAGCGATCCGGGCCGGAGTTCGGGTTGCGGGTCGCGCGCCACCACACCGATCGGAACCGACAGGAGCGTCCACTCCTGCGTTCCGGCGATGCGCACGGGGACGGTGCACACGTCGCTCCACGGCGATCCCGTTCCGGCGTCGTACCTCACGCGGGTGCCCGCGATCGTGCAGCGGGCCTCGGCACGCGCTCCGCTCGTCGTGGCCTCCGTGCCGACCTCGAGGGTCGCGCGCCGCGGAACGGCGACGAGGGATGCCATGTCGAACTCGACCGATGCCAGCTCGTCGACGCGCTGCGCCGCGTTCGGGCGGAGGGCGAGGGTCACGTCGTCGTCGCCCGGGATGCGCAGGAACGCGTAGGTCGTGACCTCGGATCCGTCGACGGTGCCGGTGACGGCGAAGGGGATGATGCGGCGGGTGGCCGGCAGGTCGCCGGAGATGCGTCGTCCGTCGAGACGGACATCCGGGGGATCTCCCCAGAGCGAGACCCGGAGATCGCTGACGTCGCCGCCCGACCAGGAGGCGCGCCCCGCGAGCACGTCCACGCCCGTGCGGAAGTCGTCCCGGTCCTCGACCGTGAGCGCTGTATCACCCACCACCGGGTAATCGGGCACGCTCTCGCGCACGACCTTGACGACGATGAGCCCCCTCCCGGTGTTCCCCGAGTCGGATGCCACGTCGTAGAGGAACGACATCGTCGCCGGAGCGTCCCCCGCGCGGATGACCACTCCGGTGTCGGTGACCGATTCGACGCGCGCCGCCAGCCGCGCGTACTCGGGGTTGTCCTCTCCGTCGACGAGCGTCGCGGGAAGGTCGGGACGCACCCCGGTGAGCGTCAGTCGGCCCTGGGTCGGGTCGATGTCGTTCGCGAGCGGGCTCACGCGGAGTCGGCTGTCCGCCCCCGCCTGCACCTGCACGTAGTCGGTGAACGTGATCGGGCTCGGGTTGGCCTCGGCGTCGAGGACGCCGATCCGCACGGTGCCCTCCCCCGTGGCCCCCGCCGTGTCCGCCACGCGGTAGCGGAACGCCACCTGGCCGCGATCGCCGGGCACGGACGAGTAGACGATCGAGAGCCCGTCGGGAGAGATCGCCGCGGTGCCCCGATCGGGCTGTGAGACGATCCGGTCGAGCGTCACCGCATCGCCGTCGGGGTCGACCCCGAAGCCGGTGAAGGGGATCGTGGTGGTGCCCCCGCTCAGCACCCTCCCCTGCAGGGTGTCGGGCACCGGTGCGCGGTTGGCGTCGTTGCCGAGCACCGTGATGTGGACCGTCGCCTCGTCCCACAGCGAGGGGGCACCGGTGGTGTACACCCGGTACGTCACCTCGTACGATCCGGGCGCGGTGGGGGCGAGATACCGCAGCACGCCTCCCGAGGCGAAGGCGAGGGCATCGCTCGCGGGCTGGGCGCTCACGCTCGCGGGATCGAGCGTCGGTCGCCCGCCGGCGGGCGACACGTCGTTGTCGAGGACCGGGATGTCGACCTGCGCCCCGGCGCGGACGGTGACGGTGTCGTCGACGGCGATCGGGGCGATCTCGGGCGCCGGGGGAAGCAGGTAGACCGTCGCTTCGCCGGAGACCCGTGCCCCTTCGTCGTCGGTGCCGTCGCTCACGGTGTACGTCACCGTCCCGAGGAGACCCGCTTCCCCGCCGGCGGTGCTGCCGGAGACGCGGAGGTCGTTCTGGCCGACCGTGTCGACGCTGAGCGACGCTCCCTCCTGCGCGGCCGCGACGACGTCGCTCAGCAGGAGCACGCGCCCCGTGGGATTCGACACCGCGGAGAAGACGTCGAGTGTCGCGTCCTCCTGAGGTCGCACGAAAGCCACGACGGGAGCCGTCGCCAGCTGCGCGGGCGCATCGGCCGCCAGGAGGGTGATGCGGGCGGTGCCCGTGGCATCCCGTCCCCCGTCGGAGACGGTGAAGTCCACCCGGTACACCCCGGGCTGGGACGCGCTGAAGTCGAAGGTCGTGCTGCCGCCGACGACGCCCGCCGTCGCCGCCGCATCGTCGAGGACGCGAACCGAGCTGAGGGAGACGGCACCCGCCGTGCCGGTCACGTGCGGACCGACATCGACGGTGAGCCCGGAGCCCACCGTGTCGACGACCGCGAAGGACTGCACGGCGAGCTTCGGATCGGGCGCGACGCGGATGAGCAGGGGCTTGGTGGTCGCGGCCCCCGCCGTATCGGCGACCGTGACGTCGAGCTGGACGGTCTGCTCGCCCCCCGATCCGTCGTCCGCGTGCTGGTAGACGACCTCCCCGGCGGGTGTCGAGGTGACGCTGCCGACTCCACCGGGATTGTCGACCGACAGCAGGAGCAGAGGGTCGCCGTCGGGGTCGACCCAGCCCGGGAGGACGGGGACCGTGATCGTCCCTCCGCGCGCGACCTCCGGCGTGGGCCAGGGCTGCAGGCATTTCTCGACCCCGCACCACACGGGGGCGGCGTTGGCGGCCGCCGGCGACACGGTGAGGGTGACGGTCGTCGGAGCCGAGGTCAGCCCGTCGGGCGTCGTGCCGTCGGTCACCGCGTACGAGAACGTCGCCGTGCCCGTCGCTTCCGGCCGGACGCGCACCGTGAGTCGCTGGTTGTCGTCGGTGAGGCTGAGCTGGCCGAATCCGGGGTCGAGGCCGGTGACGCTCTCACCGACGATGCTCAGCACGTCTTCGTTCGGGTCGTGGTCGTTGAGAAGGACCGGGAGGGTGACCAGACGGCCCGCTCGCACGCCGAACGCGTCGGGTTCCGCGACCGGCGGCTTCGGGTCGAGGACGACGCTGAGCTGCTCGTCGCTCTGGACGGCCGCCTGCTCGGTCCGATCGTCGAGGCTCCAGTTCTGGCTCGACGAGACGAGCGCCCCGTCGGGGACCGTCCACACCCATCCGCTCCGCGTCTCGTTCAGGATCACCGCGTGGTCCGTGGCGACGAACACGGGACGACGCTGATCGGGCAGCGTCCCACCGGCGTAGTCGAGCGGGGTCTCTCCCCCGTCGGAGCGCCACAGCGTCCCTCCCGCTTCCCCGGGGAGCAGCCACGCGGCATACGCCACGCCCCCGCGGGAGAGGGGTCTGGCGGGCTGGCCGAGCACGGTGTCGCCGACGCCCACCAGACGCTGCGGTCCGGAGCCGTCGGTGGGGATCGCCCAGAGGGACTGCTCGTCGGCCGCGTAGACGACCCCGCCACGGGAATCCGCCGCGGCGAGGACCAGCTGGTCGGCCGCGGCGAGGTCGACCGGGTCGGCCCCGCGGACCCACACCCGCCCGGCCTCGGCGTCGACGAGGACCCACGCGTCTCCTGCGGCGGACAGCAGCGGCGACGCGACGTCGGCGGTCAGCTGGTCGCGACCGCGCAGTTCGTCGGCCGCGATGTCGTAGCGGATCACCGACCCGTCGACCGCCGAGTAGGCGAAGAGCACGCCCCGATCGTCGAGGGCGACGGCGTCCGCGGTGTAGGCGGGCGTGTCTGCGCCAGCCGTGCCGAACGGGTCGAGTTCGTATGCCGCTTGCCCGGCCTCGCTCAACCGCCCCGCGAAGAGGGTGCCGGTGTCGGTGCGGTACACGACGAAGTCGCCGGCGGTGACGACCGAGGTGGTGCCGGGCGGGGTGTCGGGAGCGGCGGCGAGCTGCTCCTCCTGCAGGTTGACGGGCTGCGCCTCGTCGATGCGCGACAGCTTGCTGTAGCTGTCGGTGAAGAGGTACGCACCGTCCGCGCTCTGCGCGACCTCGCTCGGGTTGCCCGCGGACCGCACCGTGTCGAGTTCGCCCACGGACGTGTTCACCCGTGCGTAGCGCTGACCCTCTCCGGTCTGCAGGGCCCAGACCGAGGTGTCGACCTCGGGCGTCTCCTGCGCGTCGAGTCCGGGCCAGACGACGCTCGCCGTGACGACGAGCGCGGCCGCGGCGAGGGTGGCCGCGAGACCCGCGATCGTCCGCCGTCTCATCGGAGCACTCCCGCGGCGTACAGCGCGGCGACCGCCACCGCTCCCGCGGCGATCAGCGTCGCCCCCGCGAGCGCCCAGGGCAGCATGCGATGCGCCGCCGGTCCCGGCGCCGAGATGTCGGTGTCCTCGTCGCGCACGAGACCGGTCATGCCGGAGCGGTCGCGGAGTTTGCGAGCGCCCTCGCGCTCGATCCGCGAGCGCGTCGGTCCGCGCAGAGCCGTGTCGGAGAAGTCCACGACCTGCGCCGCCGGCGACCAGTCGGCCGTGGGCACCTCGAGTGTCGTCGCCGGGAGTCCCAGCTCGGTCTGGATGCGCTGCAGGTCCTCACCGAGAGCCCGCGCGCTGGGGTGCCGGTCCTGCGGGTTGCGCGACATCGCTCGCGCGAGCACCGCTTGCAGGGAGGGCGGCACGTCGGGACGGGCGATCTCGGTGTACGACGCGCGGGCGATCCGGCGCCGCAGCTGCTCGCGGGAGTTCTGCCCGCGCTCCCGCCGCTCGAACGGGCTGTGCCCCGCGAGCAGCGAGTACACCGTCGCCCCCAGGCTCCACACCTCGCTCGAGACGGTGCCTGCCGTCTGCTCGGCGATGACCTCGGGCGCGCTCCACGGAACGGACATCGCGAGCATCTCGTCGGCATCCTGCCGGACGAGCGACGAGGACATGCCGAAATCGGCGAGCACAGGGGCACCGAACGTCGTGATCAGGATGTTGCTCGGCTTCACGTCGCGGTGCACGAGTCCCGCGTGGTGCGCGGACTCGAGCGCGCCCGCCATGCGGACACCGATCGCGAGCACCTCGGCGACAGGCATCCGCTCGACGCGGTAGCGCTGGGAGAGCGAGCCGGGGCAGTACTCCATGACGATGTACGGCCGCCCGTCCGCCGAGATCCCGGCCTGATAGACGGTGACGATCGAGGGGTGCGCCGACAGGTGCGCGAGGACGTCGGCTTCGGCGTTGAACATCCGGAGCAGGTCCGGGTCGCGCACGTCGCTCGGCAGGACCTTGACCGCGACCTCGCGGCGGGGCATGTCCTGTCCGTAGAGGAAGACGTCGGCGAAACCGCCCGAACCGAGGGGACGGATGTACGCGAGTCCCGGCAGGATCGGGGGCGACGAGGGCAGGCGCTGCGCCATGGTGCCCCCTCCCGAACCACACGCCCGGTCGCACCGGGCGGACAACCCGGCAATGCTAACAAAGGCGCCTCTCGATCCCCGGGGGTGTGGACAACCTCACGCGGGTGCGGAGCCGGGGTCGCGCGGGTCGAAGGGCGCGTCGAGGGAACGGGTGAGCTCGTCGAGCATCGCCGCGACCTGCGGCTCGACGTACTCCGCGATGGCGGCCTGGATACGCAGGCGGTGATGGAGCAGGATCGTGCAGACCTCGCGCCCGATCATGTTCGCGTAGTCGTCGGCGAGACCGACCTCTTGCCGGAGGGCTGCTTTCGCGGCATCCGACAGCGGAGGGAGCGCCGGGATGACCGCGTCCTCCTCGGCGGCCAGACCCGTCAGCGTGAACAGGAACGGAGCACCCGGCTCCGGCTCCGGATCGAGCGGCAGCCCCTCGAACTCCGGCTCGAGGCCCTCGGCGGGCCGATAGGAACGGCGCCGGTTTCGCTCGGCCTGCTGGTCCAACTCGGCCTGCAGCATGGGCAGGTTGCGCGCGGTGTACTCGGCGACGGCGTGATCGACGATCGCCTTCACCCGCGTCGACAGCCCGTGCTGGACGCCGTGCGGCACATCGGCGCCGAGCCCCGCGGCGGAGAGGACGGGGGACCCGAAGCAGCGGCGGCAGGGCGCGACGCGACCGCGATGATTCGCCGGCTCCCACCGGGGCAGCCATTTCAGCCAGGCGTCCACCGCCTGGCCGACCTGGGTCTCGAGCGACCGCTCCACACCCCTACGCTAGCCCGACACGCCCGGGGAGCGGGGACCCGCGCTCGCCCGCGCGTCACGATCACGGAGCCTCGTCGTCCTCGTCCTCCCAGGTCCAGCGGGGGCGTTCCGCCCGCACCCGCGCGAGGAACACCCCGAACAGCCCCGACACCAGTCCCGCGACGGCGAGCACCGCGCCCGGCCAGCCCACCGCCACGTCGCCGACCGCGGCGATCGCCCGGGCCGGATCCGCCCCGCTGAAAAGCCCCCCGACGACGATTCCGGCGAGCTCCCCCACGTACACACCGACAGCGCAGGGGACCGCCGTGAGGTACCCCGGCGGGTCCGCCCGCAGACCCCAGAACAGGATGCCGGCGAACGACGCCGTGGCGATCACGAGGCCGAGGACCCCCGGGATGGGGCCCAGCCCCGTCACGCGGATGACGTCGCTGTCGAGGACCAGACTCGCGACCCCGAGTCCCCCGATGGCGAGCGCCACGAACGTCACGGCCGCGAAAACGACGGCGACCGGCGGGGTCACCCCCGCCGGTCGCGACGCGTCGGTCATGGCATCCCGTTCAGACGACGGCGACCTGCGGGCCGGCTTCCAGGGTGCGCTCGTACTCGCGCTGGGCCTCGTCGTTGAGCTCGGAGACCCGGCGGCCACGTCGTGCCACCCAGGCGCCGAACCAGATCGTGAGCTCGCGGCCGAGGACGAACGCGACGATCGCGAGCGGGGCCAGGACGTTCTCGCCGAGCAGGTCGACCCCCTCGCGCGCCGTCAGCATCCAGAACGGCGCGGCGAACAGAGCACCCAGGAGGTGTCCTCCCCAGGCGATGACGCCCACGACCAGGCCCCAGACCACCCAGTGTCCCCAGCGACCGCGGTTGATGAGGGCGCCGAGGAACCAGAAGCCGAGGTAGAACGCGACGGTGGGCACCCACAGGCCCCAGGTGGCCAGGGCGGAGAGGGCGGCGTTCGCCAGTCCCGCCACCTGGATGTCGCCCGTCAGCAGGCGCAGGCCGAGCGTGGCGGCGAGGTAGAGGACGGCGAAGCAGAGCGCGGCGAGCAGGCCGATCGCTCCCGCGGCACCGCGGTTGCCCCGCGGGCGCGGCGCTTCGGGGGCCTGCACGAAGATGGGCTGGTTCGCGTAGGCGTTCGACGAGGCCGTCGCCGTGCCCTCGGTCGTGCGCGTGTCGTACGCGGTGGTGGATGCCACCGGGGTCGAGGAGGCTCCCCCGGCCGCGGCACCGGCGGCGACGGCGCCCCCGGCTGCTCCGGCCGCAGCGGTGTCGCCCGCGACGTCGTAACGCTGCGTGTGCGCGTCCGTGGCGGGGCTCGTCGTCGTCTCGGGCTCGGCGGACGCGGCATAGGCGGCCCAGCGGGCGTCCTCGTCGTCGAGGTCGGTGGCGGCGGCGGGGGCGACCGGGGACGCGTCGTGCACGGTCGCCTCGGCGGGTGCCGACGCGGTCGTCACGTGACGGTCGTGCTCGCGCTCGTCCCATGCGGCGGCGGCCTCGGCGGGGTCGACGGCATCGCGTTGGGCGGCCTCGGCGTCGGCGAGTCCCTCGTGGGCCTGCCCGACCACGTCGTGCGCCTCGTCTTTGGGCTCGTCGACGGGGTTGCCGTACGACTGGGGGTCGCTCATCGGGGTCTCCTCACGCGCGCAAGTATCTGCGGCGTCAGGCTAACCCGCGCATCTCCCCGCGCCGCGGAGGCGTGCCGTCGTGTGTCGGTCTCGACCGTGTCGGCGGGGGCATCTAGGGTGACTGCATGCCCCGTCGCGTGTTCCGCTCGGCCGGCGCCGCGGTCTTCGCGGTGGCGGCGGTCCTCGCGCTGAGCGCGTGCGCTCCCGAGGACGACGGCTCCACCGCCCCCGCCTCACCCCCGTCCGAATCGGCCCCGGCGGCCACGGCGACCCCGATCCCGACGATCACCCCGACGGTCGCCCCGGTGGCGATCCCCACCGACTGTCGCGCGATGCTGTCGGCCGATGTGCAGGCCCAATTGGCATCCGTCCCCCTGAACGACCCGTCCGTCGGCCCGTCCGGTCCGCAGTCCGACGGCTCGCTCATCTGCGTGTGGCGCGATCCGAGCGCCGACACGACGCAGTTGCAGACGCGCATCACCCGCATGGATCGCGGGCCCGCCCTCGACATGCTCAACGAGCTCGTCGCCACGCAGGGGTTCAGCTGCTACACCCCCGACGACGGCACGCGCTGCGAGAAGACCTGGATCAACGACAAGTACCCGGTCAACGACGGACGCACGCTGTTCTATCGCGATGACGTGCTCATCGACACGCAGTACTCCAACCTCGCGCCGACGGGGTACACCGCGAGCATCATCACGTCGATCTTCGGCTGACCGGCTCCTCGCCGAAGGCACGGGATGCCACGACCGCGGCGTAGTCGTCCGGCATCCAGTTCGTGAGGGTCGACGACACCCAGCGGTCTCCCCGCAGGTCGTGGACCTCGACGACACCGCCCGACGCCCGCTCGCAGTGCGCCGTGGCGCCGGAGACCTGGCATCCGAAGCCCTGCGACGACAGGGTCGCCTGGACCGCGGCGGCACCCTCCGGGGTGACGGTGGACACCGTGGTCTCGAGGGACTGCCCCGGACGACCGCGCCAATGACACGTGACGACGACCGTCGCGCCGGACGCGGCGACGGCCTCGGGGGTGGAGGCGGCGGGCGTCCGGCGTTGAGTGAGCAGGTTGTCGCGCGACCACACCAGCGACGACCACAGCTCCGGGGTGTACAGCTCTCCGCAGGTCGCCGCGGGCGTCGGAGACGGTTGCGGGGTGGACGTCGGCGTCGACCGTGCGGCGCGGAGCGTGTCGCCCACGAACGTCACGGCACCGGGGATGCCGGGGAGGGCGAGGACGACGAGAACGGCGACGACGACGGCGCAGACGATCCCCGCGGGCCACGCGATCCACGCGTTCCGACCACCGACTCGTGCCATCCGTTCCTCCCCGTCCACGGTATGCGCAGTCCCCCGGGACCGCCGTCTCGCGACACGCCGCGGACGCGAGACGTCGCACCGCGGAAACCCCGCGGACACGACGAAGGCCCCCGGCGCGAGCCGAGGGCCTTCGTGCGGGAACGGAGTCCCTTAGTTGTAGCTACCGGGCGTGAAGTCGTCCGTCGTGAAGCTGTCGAAATCGACGTAGCTCAGGTCGGCGTCGGAGTACGCGCCGTCCGAGGCGAAGATGCGGTTGGGGTACCGCTCGCTCTTGGCCTCTTCCGTCGCCTCGACGGTGACGTTGCGGTACTTCGACAGACCCGTCCCCGCGGGGATGAGCTTTCCGATGATGACGTTCTCCTTGAGGCCGACGAGCGGGTCGCTCTTGCCCTCCATGGCCGCCTGCGTCAGGACGCGGGTGGTCTCCTGGAACGACGCGGCGGACAGCCACGACTCCGTCGCGAGCGACGCCTTCGTGATACCCATCAGCTCGGGACGACCCGACGCGGGGCGCTTGCCCTCGCCGACCGTCTCGCGGTTGATGTTCTGGTACCGCTTGAAGTCGACGAGCTCACCCGGGAGCAGGTCGGTGTCGCCGTGGTCGACGACGGTGACCTTGCGCAGCATCTGGCGCACGATGACCTCGATGTGCTTGTCGTGGATCGGCACACCCTGCGAGCGGTACACGCCCTGGACACCGTTCACGAGGTACTTCTGGACCTCGCGGGCACCCTGCACGCGCATGACCTCCTTGGGGTCGAGCGTTCCGACCTGGAGGGGCTCGCCCACGGTGACGTGCTGGCCGTCCTCGACCAGGAGAGTCGCACGCTTCAGGACGGGGTAGACCACGGGCTCGTCGCCGTTGTCGGGCGTGAGGATGACCTTCTTGGCCTTCTCGGTCTCGTCGATCGTGATGCGGCCGTCGGCCTCGGCGATCGGCGATGCGCCCTTGGGGGTACGCGCCTCGAAGAGCTCCTGCACACGGGGCAGACCCTGCGTGATGTCGTCGGCCGACGCGGAACCACCGGTGTGGAAGGTACGCATCGTCAGCTGGGTACCGGGCTCACCGATCGACTGGGCGGCGATGATGCCGACGGCCTCACCGATGTCCACGATCTTGCCCGTGGCGAGCGAACGGCCGTAGCACTTCGCGCACACACCGACGGCGGAGTCGCAGGTCAGCACGGAGCGGACCTTGATGGACTCGATGCCGCCCGCGACCAGCTTGTCGATGAGCACGTCGCCCACGTCGTCGCCGGCCTCGGCCAGGACGGTGCCCTGAGCGTCGACGGCAGCGGTCGCGAGCGTCCGGGCGAACACCGAGTTCTCGACGTTCGCGTCCTTCACCAGCACACCGCTCGAGTCGACAGCGGCGATCGGGAGCTCGAGGCCCTTCGACGTGCCGCAGTCCTCTTCGCGGATGATGACATCCTGCGAGACGTCCACCAGACGACGCGTCAGGTACCCCGAGTCGGCCGTACGGAGGGCCGTGTCGGCCAGACCCTTACGGGCACCGTGCGTCGCGATGAAGTACTCGGCGACCGACAGACCCTCGCGGTACGAGGAGATGATCGGACGCGGGATGATCTCACCCTTGGGGTTGTTCACCAGACCACGCATACCCGCGATGTTGCGGATCTGCAGCCAGTTACCACGGGCGCCCGACGAGACCATGCGG
>Ga0302349_1001287_pt1 | contig 20317 bp, 17 predicted proteins | sample PhyAR1_FD_202176 | JGI IMG/M metagenome (GOLD analysis project Ga0302349, IMG submission 202176) | Leaf surface microbial communities from alfalfa plants in UC Gill Tract Community Farm, Albany, California, United States - DLSL A.R1... | ecosystem: Host-associated > Plants > Phyllosphere >...
TTCCTGTTCCTCGGCGGTCCGATCGCCAAGCTGACCGAAGCCTTGAACAACTGGCTTTCGGGCATGTCCGGCACCGCCGCAGCCGTGCTCGGCCTGGTGCTCGGCCTGATGATGGCCGTCGACCTCGGCGGACCGGTGAACAAGGTGGCGTACTCCTTCGCCGTGGCCGGACTGGGTACCGCATCGCTGGCCGATAACCCTGCCCCGATGATGATCATGGCTGCCGTCATGGCCGCCGGCATGGTTCCGCCGCTGGCGATGGCCCTGGCCACCACCATCAGCGCCAAGCTGTTCACCGAGGCAGAACGCGAAAACGGCAAGGCCGCCTGGCTGCTGGGCGCGGCGTTCATTTCCGAAGGCGCCATCCCCTTCGCGGCTGCCGATCCGCTGCGCGTGATCCCGGCTTCGATGGTCGGTGCCGGTGTCACCGGCTCGCTGATCATGAGCTTCAACGTGGTCAGCCAGGCCCCGCACGGCGGCATCTTCGTCTTCTTCGCCATGAACAACACCTGGCCGCTGTTCCTGCTGGCCACCTTGATTGGTACCGTTGTCTCAGCAGCAGTGGTTATCGTTCTGAAGAAGTATGTACGCAAGGCTCCTGTCGGAGCCGCTGAACCGGCAAAGGTCGCAGCATGAGCAAGCAGTTCACCGGAGTAGGCGTCAGCGCCGGACGCGTCATCGGACACGTGCGCCGCATGCCTGAGCCAATCCTCGCCCCGGCAGATGGCGCGCCGCTGCCGCAGGGCGTGAGCCCCGAAGAGGAAACCCAGCGCCTGGCCGAGGCCTCCAAAGCCGTCGCCACCGGGCTCAAGGAGCGCGCCGCGCTCGCCACCGGAGATGCGCAGGCCGTGCTGAAGGCCACCGCATTGATGGCCAGCGACCGCAGCCTGATCAAGTCGGCGACCAAGCTGGTTGCCGGTGGCACCTGCGCCGAGTCGGCCATCTGGGAAGCGGCCGATGCGGTAGCGACCCAGCTGACCGCGCTGGGCGGCTACATGGCCGAACGCGCCGGGGACGTGCTGGATGTCCGTGCCCGCATCGTGGCAGAGCTGCGCGGCGTCCCGGCTCCGGGCATCCCGGATTCGGATCAGCCGTTCATCCTGGCCGCCGTGGATCTTGCCCCGGCGGACACCGCAACCCTGGATCCGGCCAAGGTGCTGGCCCTGGTCACCTCCGATGGCGGGCCGCAGTCGCACACCGCGATCATTGCCCGCTCGCTGGGCCTGCCGGCCATTGTTGCCGCACCGGACACCACTGAGCTGGCCGACGGGGACTATGTTTTTGTTGATGGCATCGACGGCCTGGTGATCACCGACCCCAGCGCTGCCGAAGAGCACCTGGCGGCGACCTACGCCAACCGCGAAGTCCTTCCGGACTTCACCGGCACCGGCGAGCTTTCCGATGGCTATCGCGTGCCGCTGCTGTCCAATGTGGGCAGCGGGGAGGACGCACAGCTGGCCGCCGCTGCCGGCGCCGAGGGCGTGGGACTGCTGCGCACCGAGTTCTGCTTCCTGGGCAAGGAAAAGGAACCGACCCACGAAGAGCAGGTTTCCGCATACGGCGCTGTTTTTGCGGCCTTCGGCGGCAAGAAAGTGGTGGTTCGCACCCTGGATGCCGGCGCCGATAAGCCGCTGCCATTCCTGACCGATTCCAGCGAGCCAAACCCTGCGCTGGGTGTGCGCGGCTACCGCACCGACCTGTCCAGCCCCGGCGTGCTGGAGCGCCAGCTCAAGGCCATCGCGCAAGCCACCAGCGAGCACGACGCTGATGTCTGGGTGATGGCGCCGATGATCTCCACCCCGGCCGAGGCTGAAGATTTCGCAAAGATGGCCAGGGCGGCTGGCCTGGCCACCGCCGGAACCATGATCGAGGTCCCTTCGGCCGCTGTCCTGGCCGGCCAGATCCTGCAGCGCTGCGACTTCGTCTCCATTGGCACCAACGACTTGACCCAGTACACCATGGCCGCAGACCGCCAGCTGGGCACCTTGGCCGAGCTCAACGACCCATGGCAGCCTGCTGTGCTGCACATGGTGGCTGCCACCACTGCAGGTGCGCAGACCGCCGGCGGCAAGCCGGTGGGCGTGTGCGGCGAAGCCGCTGCCGACCCGGCCCTGGCCGTGGTGCTGGTGGGCTTGGGTGTCACCACCCTGTCCATGAACAAGCGCGCACTGTCACCGGTCTCGGCGGTCTTGCGCACCGTGGACTTCGCCAAGGCGCAGCGTTTGGCCAAGATGGCCCTGGATGCGCCGTCGGCCGAACTGGCCCGCAGCGCGGTGCGTGCTGAGCTGAGCGAATTGGACCGCTTCGGCCTGTAGGCCACTAGAATTTATCCCAGACGACCGTTCACAAGATCCTGAAGGAGCCCATCATGGCAGAACGTAAAGCAATCATCGGCAGCCGCGTCGGCCTGCACGCCCGCCCGGCAGCTATCTTCGCCGAAGCCGCAGCAGAACTTCCGGTGGAAGTCACCATCGCACTGGAAGGCGAACCAGCAGAAGACGCAATGGATGCCTCGAGCATCCTGTCGCTGATGGGCTTGGGCGCCGAGCACGGTACCACCGTGGTGCTGCGTGCCGAAGGCGACGGCGCAGATGCCGCACTGGATCAGCTGGTCACCATCTTGGAGACCGACCACGACGCTGAGTAATTCCTAGTTCGACAATCCGGGGAACAAGCCATGGCTTGTTCCCCGTTTTTGTGGCCAAAATACTGATTGACAGATCTCAATCACTTAGCGGATGATGATACTTACGCACTAACGTAGGAGTTTGAATGAGCGCGCTCAAGACCTCCGCGCTGCGCCTCGTCAAGCCTTTCGCTGTCCGCGATTACGCCCTGCTGGCTAGCGCTCTTGTCCTGTCGACTTTCGCCGCGGGCATGTGGACCGTGGCCATGGTCTACCAGGTGCGCCGCTTGGGCGGCGGGCCGGTGGAACTTTCAATGGTGGCCACAGCCAATGCCGTGGGCCTGCTGTGTTTTGTCCTCTTGGGCGGAATTATGGCCGACAGGCATTCCTGCCGGCGCATCGTAGTGCTGGTGGAAACCTTTTCCTTTGTGCTGATGAGCATCACCGCGGTGCTGGCCATCAGCGGTGCACTGGAACTGTGGCACCTGATGGTGGCAGGATTTCTCATCGGTTCAGGTTCAGCATTTTTCTACCCGGCATACTCCGCCTTGCTGCCCAAGATGTTGCCATCCGAACAGCTCTTGGCCGCCAATGGCCTGGAAGGAACCGTGCGCCCCGTGGTGCACACTGCCTTGGGCCCAATGACCGCAGGATTCGTGGTCGCAGCGTTGTCCCCGGCCCACGCCATCATTGGCGTGGCGCTGGTTCACCTGCTCGCCTTGCTGATGCTGCGCACGATCCCCAGCCGCGACGCCTATAACGCGACGGGTCCGGCGGACGGCCAACCACAGCCGGGCATCCTCCGGCAGCTGCGCGAGGGCATCGGCTATACGGTGCGCACCCGGTGGCTGTTGTGGACCTTGCTGTTTTCGGTCGTTTCCGTGTTCACCTTCATTGGGCCTTTCGAAGTTCTGCTGCCCTTTATCGTCAGCGATAATCTGCACGGGGACGCCAAGCTCTTCAGCTTCGCCTTGGCTTTCTTCGGCCTCGGTTCAGCACTCGGCTCGCTGCTGATCGCCTCCGCTAAATTCCCGCGCCGGTATTTGAGCCTGATGACAGCCTGCTGGTGCCTGGGAACTTTGCCGCTGGCCTTGGTGGGCTACGCAGAAGAAGCATGGATGCTCTTTGCCATCCTCCTGGCATTCGGCATCACCGACGCTGTGGGCATGGTCATTTGGGGAACGCTGTTGCAACGCCGAGTGCCACGCCATCTGCTGGGCAGGATCTCCAGCTTGGACTTTTTCGTTTCGCTGGCGCTGATGCCGTTGTCCATGGCAGCGGCTGGACCACTGACCCAAGTCCTGAGCTTGCAAGCGATTTTCATCATCGCAGGCCTGGCTTCACCGGTGTTTGGCGTGATTGCGTGGTGGGCTGGAAAATTTGCCCGCGACGAAGTGGAGCACCCGCTGATTGATGAGCCGGTAGCCGTGGAAGTCGAACCCAGTTGAGTGCTGCCTTCAAATAGAATGCTGGCCTATCGTTCGATAGATTCCAGGGTCGCAATGCGGCCCGCAAACGTGAATTCTCGCAGGATAGCCGCGCAGTTCTCTTCACCGCTCGACTGGCGCGCGGTGGGCATCACTTGAACCGAAGCCCCTGCCCGAAACACCTTAGGGGTTTGGGGAACTACGGCGCATCACCCCAGCGATGGCTTCTTGCCGTATTGGATCCGCTATAAACATTTTCTTGAATTTTCTGTTGCTTTTGCCCTCGTTAACGGACCACGGTCGGATGACAGCGGACCTGGCCGCTGGACGCCCCTCCATGGCCGGATTGCCAATAATCACCGTCAAGGGGACGATCCTGGCTCCGCGAATGAAACCCGGCAAGTTGCGACAATTCCTGCTCTTGCCGACCTTGTTGCGATCGACGTCGATAATATCGCATTCGGATACTTCGTTTGCATGGGACTTCTCCTGATCTCGCTTCGCCAAGCCAACGTTGCCGCCAATCAGCATTAGACCGATCAACCTCATTGGCCAAGGGCCATGGAGGATGCTTTCCTGATGCGTTTGCACATCCTTGGCCTGTTCCAGCGACGAGGTAAGGCATCTTCCTCATGCTGAACTACGCCGTATTTCGACCCCCGCTAAGGTCCAGCACTTGGCCGCTCATATAACTGGACTCGACTGACAACAACCACAAGGCCAAGGCAGCGAATTCCTGAGGTTCCCCCACTCGCTTCATAGGCACGCGCGACAGCAGCGCGGCATTTCGATCAGCGCTGAGGTCATCGAGCAGCCTGGTGTTGAACATCGATGGAGCGATGCAGTTAATGGTGATCCCGTTGAGCGCGGTTTCCTTTGCCACTGTTTTGGCCAGGGCGATCATCCCGGCCTTGGAGACCGCGTAGGCGCTCATGTTCTCGTTGCCCTCGCGCCCGGCAATGGACGAGAGCATCACGATACGCCCATAATTCCGCTGCTTCATCAGGGGGACCAACGCCTGCAGCCCGTAGAAACAGCCGTCCAGGTTGATCTCAAGGGTCCTCTTCCACCCCGCAATCGGCACGTCCTGCACCTCATGTTCCGGACCCTGGATACCGTGGCAGAACAGCGCCCCGTCCAGCCTTCCAAATATGTCGCGAATGCTCTGCTCGGCCTTGCTCCAAGCTCCGGGATCCGAGACATCCAGTTCCAGAAACAATGCCGCACTCGATGCCGCCGGCTTCCTGATGTCCGCTGCCACCACAATCGCGCCCTCATCTGCCAGCCTCTGCGCTGCTTCGGCGCCCAGACCCCCGGCGGCGCCAGTGACCAGCACTACCCGCTCGCTGAAGCGTCCCTTCCAGGGAGCGAAGTCCATGGCGCTACTAGCCGGCATTCGGTCCGTCATTGTCCTGCCTCCCGATGTCCTGCCTCTGCTTTCTGCCAGCGAGGGAGGGTGTCGGCGATATGAGTCCCTGCTGCATAGCCGCGAGTGATGGCCGAGCCAAGAGTGGCACCGCCGCCCGGGTAGTTATTGCGGAACACCCCTGCGGACACATTTCCTGCCGCATACAACCCGGTGATCGGTTCGCCGTGGCGGTCCAGAACCTGGGAATGCTCGTTGGTGGACAGTCCTCCCGAAGTCCCCAGCACGCCGGCATGGATCGGCACGGCATAGAACGGCCCCCGTTCCAGCGGGGCCAAGCAAGGGTTGGGAGCATTCGCGGCGTCGCCAAGATGGCGGTCCTGCTCGGTCGAGCCTCGGCCGAATTCGGCGTCTATGCCTTGCCGGGCGCCAGCGTTGAATCGTTCGACACTGGACTGAAGCGTTGCTGCGTCGATCCCCAATTCCCTGGCCAGTTCCCGCAACGTAGGCGCGCTGCTCATCCAGGCGGGCTGCACCCCCGGCGTGGAGCCCGCCACCGGGTACTTGGCGAAGTAGTCCGCGTCGAAGACCAGCCATGCCGGGCTATTCTGGACGGTGGAGCTGACCGGGTCGATGTTGCCGAAGACCCGGCACAGGTCATGGTAGTTCAGAGCCTCGTTCACGAAGCGCCGCCCGGAGGCATTGACGGTGATGGATCCTGGGAGGGTCATTTCGACGTTCGCCATGCGTCCGGAAGGTTTCCCGTCATAGACTGCATCCGGCGCGGCAATCACCGGTACACCCCAGATCGCGGTCATATCCTTCAAACTGGCGCCGGCGGCCAACGCCAATTCCATTCCGCTGCCTTCATTGGACGGAGCGCTGATCGGGGTCACCTCGAATGAGAGAAAGCTGTCCCGCAACCTCGGATTCCACTCGAATCCTCCCGAGGCGATAACCACGCTGCTGGCCCTGATCTGACGCCAGCCGTCCACTTCCAGATACCAGCCGTCCGGCATTTGCTGCAGGCCGGTGGCTTCCGCTCCCAGTGCCAGCTGAACGCCGCGGTCCAGTGCGCTGGCCGCCAGCGAGCCGACCAGCGCCCCGCCCATGGTGCGGATCCCCGATGCCGAGCGCCGCTGGAGCAGCCCGGGATCCGGGGCCCGGCCGTTGAGCTCGTCGCGTTCGATCATGCTCAGCGGCGGGAAATAGGTAGGTTCGCGCAGTGCTTCCGCCAGGCCCGGATAATCCCCGGTGGCGAACGGCAGGTTGTCCAGGCTGCGCCCGCCGGAGGCGGCGCCGGCCCATTCCATGTGGTAGTCCGGGCGCCCCAGCGGCACCAGCTGGACCCGGGTGTGCTCATCCATGAATTCCACAGCCCGCGCACTGGTGTCCACGAACCAGGCGATCTCCTCGGAACTCATCACCTGCCCGGCCGCCGCCTGCAGGTAGTCGGCGCCGGCCTCGGCGCTGTCCTTATAGCCGGCCGCCTTGGCCAGGTGGTTGTTCGGCACCCAGATGACGCCGCCACCCACTGCGCTGGTGCCTCCGAGCTTGCCGGCTTTCTCCAGCACCAGCACGCTGGCTCCGGAGGCCGCGGCACACACGGCCGCAATCAGTCCCGCGGCACCGGAACCGATGACAACCAGGTCATAGGCGCAGTCCAGCTCGTCTATGGCGGTCAGCGGGCTACGTGTCGAGTCGGAAGTGATATTCATTTTGCTGCGCTCCGTTCCATAGCGGCGATGCCGGTCTGTGTTTGGGTATCCGCTCCTGCTCCGGCGGCGGGCAAATCGATGATGATCTTGCCGACGGCATGGCTGGGGTCGATCATGGTTTCGAAGGCCTGGCCCAGCGATCCGAAAGCGAAGCGGTGAGTAACCAGCTGCGCGGCCTGTTCCTGGTGCCGGGCGAGCACTTCGAGCGCCTCGGGAATCAGGTTCAGGCTGTTGCGGCTGCCGCGGATGTCCAGTTCCTTGAACGGGATGTCGCGCAGGGACAACGAGGCGTTGCGGCTGGAAATGCCCACCTGCACGAGGCGTGCAGTCGGAGCGGCCAGGCGCACCGCTGTTTCGAAGGATGCCGGAACGCCGGTCGCTTCGATGATCAAGGTCGGTCCTGCGGCTGCGCCCCAGGTCTCCCGCGGCATCTCTTTGGCTCCGGGCGCGAAGGTGGCCTCCGCGCCGAAGTCGCGGGCAAGGTCCATCCGCGCCTGGGACAGGTCCGAGGCGACAACGCGGACTCCGCGTTCGGCCAGGAATAGCGTGGCCAGCAGGCCGATGGGGCCGCAGCCGAGTACCAGCGCGGTTTCGCCCGGTACCGGAGTACCCCGGTTGACCGCCTGCATGGCGATGGATCCGGGCTCCCCCAGGGCGCCCAGATGCAGCGGCAGGCCATGGGGCAGCGGGTGCAGCTTGTCCACCGGGACGCTCACGGCTTCTGCCAGCGCCCCGTCTTCGTAGCAGCCTAGACAGGAAATCGATTCGCACACGTTGTACCGGCCGTCCAGGCACGGCGGGCATTGGGAGCAATAGACCATCGGGCTCACCGCAACTTCCAGCCCGGGGACCAGAGGCAGCCCGCTGCCAGGGTCAATGGCACCGGGTTCGATCTGCTCGATGATTCCGGAGAATTCGTGGCCTTGGATGACCGGCAGCTCAGCCGGGTAGTCGTCGTCCCAGATGTGGGCGTCGGTGCCGCACAGGGCCACGTGCCGGACCCTGATCAGTGCGCGCCCCGGCGCCGGCAGCGGCACGGGAACCTCGCGGTAGTCGATGCGCCGTTTGGCCATGGTGGTGGCGGTAAGCATGGTGTTGTCCTTCACTGGCGGCGGTGCTGTCCGCCGCCGGGGTTCCTAGAGTTTGTCCTTGCCGAAGAAAACGTCCCAACGGCGGATGCCGCGCTGTTCGATCAACCCTTCGAGAGCGAACGGATCCTGGTCCATCAGCGTCAGCGCGGCTTGTTCGGAGTCGGCACCGATGACCAGCAGCGCGCCGGCTCCGGAATCGACCGGTCCGCTCATGCGCAGCTCTCCGTTCCTGAAGCGCTGCTGCAGGAATTCGACGTGGAACGGCCTGACCCTGTCGCGGGCATCGCTGGAGGCCGGCGAGTAGGTGTAGGTGATGGCATAGATATTCATCTTGAGCTCTCCTTGTTTGTTTGCTGGTTTAACTGCGGGTGCCGCTGGCGGGGCGCGCAGACCGGATGCCCGCGCCCTGGGCCATATCTCGACCCACCATGTATCCGAAGGTCAGTGCCGGGCCAAGGTTGATGCCACCGGCCGGGTAGTGCCCACCCATGACGCTGGCTTGGTCGTTGCCGACCGCGAAGAGTCCGGGCAGGGCGTTGCCCCGCTCATCGAGCACCCTGGCCTTGGCATCCACGTCGAGTCCTGCGAAGGTGCCGAAGCTGCCAGGAACCACCTTGACTGCGTAGAACGGACCTTTCTGGATCGGGCCGAGGGTAGGGTTGGGGGAATTCTTGGCGTCGCCGCCGTAGCGGTTGAACGCGGTGTCCCCCCGGCCGAATTCCGGATCGATGCCCCGGGCGGCATGGGCATTGAATTCCTTGACGGTCTTCTGAAGCTGCACCGGGTCGATGCCGCATTTGGAAGCGAGTTCAGCCAGGGTGCGGCCTTTGACCAGATATCCGCTGCGCAGGTAGGGAGTAAGCGGCACCGGCAGCGGCTTGGCCATCCCGAGCGGGAATCGGCGCACGAAGCGCGAATCAGCGATTTGCCAGGAGGTGACCGCTTGTCCTTCTTCGGTGGCTTCCAACAGTCCCGTGACGTAGTCGTAATAGCCGTTGGCCTCGTTGACGAAACGCTTGCCGTTGGGCAGCACGCCGATGCTGCCGGGCTTGGCTCGGTCCATGATGTGGGGGAAGATCCCGGTGCTGCCGTTGGGGTAGCGGATCAGCGAGACCGGGCACCACGCCGCAGGAGAGGCAACGTCGGTGTTGAAGCGGGCGCCTACGGCCTGGGCTAGACGCAGCCCCGCGCCGTCGGCTTCCGGAGGGGTCAGCGTCCAGTGTTCTCTTCCTGTCGGGGTCTTGGGGAACAGTTCCTGGCGCAGCTTGGCGTTCTGCGGGAATCCGCCGGTGGCCAGCACCACGCCGCGCTCGGCCGTGATGGTGTAGCTGGTGGCACCGCTGGTGACCACGACCCCGGTAATGCGGCCGGTGGAATCGGTGAGCAGTTCGTCCGCGGAGGTGGACACGCGGATGTCGACCCCCAGGTCGTCGGCGGACTTCATCAGGCGACCGGTCAGCGCGGTGCCGTTGACCAGTTGCATGTTGCGGCGGTAGACGGCCAAGGACAGCATGTGGGTGACCACGCGCTTGGCGGCGTGGATGAGGCCCGGGACGCTGCCAGTGGAAGCGGAAAGGAACTTGCCCAGGTCCGGGCCGGCCATGATGCCCATTCCCAAGAAGCTGGTGGCGTACAGCTGGTGGCGCATCTTGGCACGCAGTTCGCGCGGGATCTTGCGGGCATCGTAGGGGGCCGGGCCCACCGAGCGGTGGCCGGTGCCGGCGCCCGGGGTCTTGCCGTAGATGTCATGGATCTGGGAGCCGGGGGTGAACTGCAAGCTGGTGTGGTTGTGGAAGAAGTCCACCATTTGCGGGGCACCCTCAAGGAAGGCGTTCACGCGTTCGGCGTTGTAGTGCTCCCCGAGCCGATGCTGCAGGTAGGTGCGGAATTCCTCGGGATCCTCGTCGACGCCATCGGCCTTGGCCAGCGGGTTGCCCGGGGCCCAGGCCCAGCCGCCGGAGTAGGAGGTCGCCCCTCCGCAGACCTTGGCCTTTTCCACCACGATGACCTTCAGTCCGTGGTAGGCGGCGGCGACCGCCGCCGCCAGCCCGCCGGCGCCGGAGCCAATGACCACGACATCGGCGGCGGTGTCGTCGGTTGCGCTTCGTGGGGTTGCGGTGCTCATGGAAATCATCCGTTTCTTGGGTGTTCGTGCTTGGCAGTTCTGTGGGTGCGATGGCCTAGGCATCGGCGGTGCGCAGGGTGCTGGCCCGGGCAAGGATCTGTTCCGCCCCGGCCTTGAGTTCTTCGGCCCAGCGGCGGGCACCGACGCGGGCCACGGTGGAGTCGGAGGGGGTTTCGACACTCAGCGGTGTCCCGGCCGGCAGGGCAGCCACGAATTCGGCCAGCTGCACGGCGCCCTGTCCGGGGACCGTGCGTTCGCTGCGCGATTCAAGAACCAGCCCTTCATGGGTGTCCGGGCGCTGAGCCGGGGCATCGCACAGCTGCAGCATGGCCACGTGCCGGGCCTGGGCCGCGAGCTGTGCGGGGCTGGCCTCGATGCGGCTCAGGTGCAGGGTGTCGGCAACGATCCGGCATCCGCTGGCCTGGGCCAGCTCGCCGGCCAACTCCAGGGAATTCACGCTCTGGTAGGAGATGACTTCCAACGTCGGCACAATTCCGAAGTCCTTGGCGTCCGCTGCCATCGTCCCCAGATTCTCGGCCAGCCGCGGCAGGTTGCTGTCCGAGGCGGCAACGGTCAGCGTTCTGGCCTTCAGCGCCTGCCCGGCATCGAGCATCTGGAGCCAGGCTTCGCGCTGGCTAGTGCCGTCCAGCAGGATGAATTCGATGTCGTGCACCCGCACCCCGGTGTCCTTGACCGCCTTAAGGGTCTGGGCCAGCAATGGCGAGCCGGTCTGCAGGTTGTAGGGTTTTTCGTCCGGGGTCACCTGGCGCACGCGGGCCCCGACAAAGTCGAAGCCGGTATCGGCGGCCAGGTAGACCAGTTCTGCCGGTGAGCTGTCCAGCAGCGAAAGCTGGGCCAGTCCGAGTTCCTGGGTGGTGGTATTCATGCTGGGTCCTTGAAGGTCGAAAGGCTTTATGCGCGGGCGGTGGTGTAGAACCGGTCGGCGACGGACTCCGGGACCACGGTGCGCTGGTTGGATGGCGGGGCGAAAACCACGGGCCGTCCGGTGCGGGCGGATTCGTAAACTGCCAGCAGGATGCGCAAGGACTTCAGCGCTTCGTGACCGGTCACCGCTGGTTCCAGGTCCTCGCGGACCGCGGCCACAAACTGGGCGATCTGCGCCCGGTGGTGGTCCTTCAGCGCACCGTTGATCCGGGACAGGTCGACATTCGCTTCCATGCCTGCCGGGTGCACCGGCTGTTCGGCGATCCGGTGGTCCGCGGTCTGCAGGGTCAGCCGGCCGTCGCTTCCTTCGGGGAATTCGCTCAGTTCCGCGCTGGCCCCGTTGGAGCCGGTGATGCGAATCTGCACGCCCAGCGCCGGGTCGGCGCTGGTGCTGGCCAGCACCGTGGCCATGGCTCCGCTGGTGAAGGTGATCAGCGCTGCGGCCGAGTCCTCCACCTCGATGTGCTCGACGTGCTTATAGGTGTTGACCTCTCCCTGCACGCGGGCAACGTCGCCGAGGTACCACTGCAGCAAGTCCAGGTAGTGGATCGCCTGGGTCATCAGCACTCCGCCGCCGTCTGCCGCCCAGGTGCCGCGCCAGTCAGCAGCCGAATAGTATTCGTGCTCGCGGTGCAACAGGACAGAAACCTGCCCCAGCGCCGGGGTGCCCAGCGCCCCGCTGGAGATTTCGGCGTGCAGCTCGGCAGCGGCTGGCCAGAAGCGGCGCTGGAACAGCACCCCGAGTTTCACTCCGGCGTCCTCGCAGGCCCGGACCATTTGCTGTGCGGCCTGCAGATCCACCGCGATGGGTTTTTCGCACAGGACGTGCACCCCAGCGGCGGCGGCCTGCAGCACCACCTGCTGATGGGTGGGGTGCGGGGTGCACACCGAGACGATGTCCGGTTCCAGTTCCAGCAGCCGCTGCACCGAATCCACGACATGTTCCACCGAGTACTGCGCGGCCAGCGCGGCGGCGCGGGCCGGGTCCACGTCGCACACCGCAACCACGCTCACCGCGTCCAGGGCCTGGAAGGCTTCGAGGTGGTTGGAGCTGATGTTGCCACAGCCCACGATCCCCACCCGCAGGGTGCGGGGTACTGCAGGATCCGCTGTGCGTTCTGGTGCATGCATTCTCTGGTTCCTCATTTCAAATTCTGTTGGTCGGGTGCGGCTAGGCGGCGGCGAGCAGCTGCCCCAGGCTGCTGCGCATGCGCGAGCGATCCGGCGCGACGCCCACCAGCAGGGCGAAGGTGTCAGCCGCCTGCTCGACAAGCATCTCGGTGCCTGGAACCGTGGCGCAGCCGTGCTCCCGGGCATCGTGCAGCAGCTCGGTAACCACCGGGCGGTAGACCACATCAGCCACCCATGGGGCGCCCGACAGCCACGAGGTGTCGAAAGGGCTGCCACCGATGCCGTCCATGCCCAGCGGGGTCGCGTTGACGACGCCGTGGGAGTCGGCGATCCAGTCGCGGGACTGCTCCAGGGCTCCGGTGGATACTTGCTGCCAGTTCTCCAATGAGGAGCTGAGCAGGTCCTTTAGCCTCGCAAGCCTTTCGGCATCGGTGTCAATGATCCGCAAGTCGGCTACGCCGAAGTCAAGCAGCGCCGCGCCTACTGCGCAGCCGGCGCCACCGGCCCCGAAGAGGGTGACTGTGCCGCGCGGCATGCCCCCTGGCAGTTCCCGGCGCAATCCGGCCAGGAAGCCGGTGCGGTCGGTATTATGCCCAACCAGCCGGCCTTCCTGGAGCACTACGGTGTTGACCGCGCCGATAGCGGCAGCATCCGGCGCGAGCTGATCCAGATGCGGCACTATGGCCTGCTTGTGCGGGTGGGTGACGTTGAATCCGGTGAAGCCGCGGGCCAGCGCGTCACGCAGCACCTGGCCCAGGTCGAGATCCTGCAATCCTGCGAGGTCGATGCGCTCGTAGCTGTAGCCGGCCAAGCCCAGCGCCCGGGCCTCGGCCTGGTGCAGCGCCGGGGAGAGCGAGCCGCCCAGGTCATTGCCGATCAGGCCGATGCGGTGCTCAAGGTGCTTCATGCTACTTCTTCTCCTGCATCTCGCGCAGCGCCTGGACCTGCAACTTGGTCAGCCCCAGTTCGGCGGTCGGAGTCCGGAAGGTTTCCGGGCCGGTGGCGAAGGCGATGGCGGACAAGGCGGCGAAACCCATGCACATCAGGGCGACCGGCATCCAGTTGGACGTGTCGCCGGCGGTCATCATCGTACCGATGGCCGGGGTGAAGCCGGAGACCAGCAGGCCCAGCATCAGGCCGATGGCCATGCCCGAGTAGCGCACGCTGGCCGGGAACTGCTCCGGGAAGCCCGCCATGTAGGTGGCATTCGGGGCGGCGTAGAACACGCCGATCAGGATGATCGCGGAAATGAAGATCACCGCGACGTTGCCGGTGCCGATCGCATTGAAGAACACGAAGACCATGGCACCGGCACCCAGCGCGCCGCCAATGAATACCGGCTTGCGCCCGATCTTGTCTGCCAGCAGGCCGTAGAGCGGCTGGGTGAAGACCGCCGCCAAATTGGCGATGGCGATGGCGGCCAGCATGCTGGTGCGCTCGATGCCATTGTGCTCCACTGCGTAAGCCAGGGCGAAGACATTCACGATGGTATTGATCATGGCGAAAGTCGAGGAGAGCATCACGCGCACAACCGAGGTCCAGTGGCGGGCGAAAAGTTCCATGACTGGGATCTTGACGACCTCTTCGTTTTCCTTGGCCTCGGTGAAGGCTTCGGGCTCATCCAGGTGGCGGCGGATGAAGAACGCGAGGATGGTCAGCACCACGCTGGACAGGAACGGAATGCGCCAGCCCCAGCTGAGCAGCTGCTCATCTGGCATGCTCGCGACCGGGATGAAGACCACGGTGGCCAGCACGATGCCGAACATCACGCCGCTCATGGTGAAACTGGCGAAGAAGGAGCGGCGATGCTCCGGTGCGTGTTCCATGGACAGCGAGGCTGCGCCCGGCGATTCGCCGCCGGCGGATAATCCCTGGAACAGGCGCAGGACCACCAACAGGATCGGGGCGAAGATCCCGATTTGGTCGTAGGTGGGCAGCAGGCCGATCAGCAGCGTCGAGATGCCCATCAGCATCAGACAGGCCATGAGCGTGTTGCGGCGGCCGAATCGGTCGCCCAGGTGGCCCCAGAGCACCGCGCCCAGCGGGCGGGCGATGTAGGCTACGCCGAGCGTGGAGATCGACAGCAGCACCGCATTCGGTCCGTCGTCAGGAAAGAAGACATGGGAAAAAACTAGGGCCGCGGCCGAGCCGTAGATGAAGAAGTCGTAGTATTCCAGGGCACTGCCGAGGAAGCCGGAGAGCGCGGCGCGGCGGGCCTGCGGGCGGGCCGGAGCGTGGGCGGTTTTCGCCGAAAAAGTTGCAGATCGCATGACGGGTCCTTTCTCCTCTTTGAGAGGAACACCATTCAGTGTGACCCGCATAACTTATTAAGTCCACGACCTAATTACACATAGACTATGTGTAGAAATTACATAATAACCTCGGGCGACGGCAGCACTTCTTCGCTCAATTCGAGAAAGGCATCCCGTGCCAGAGAGCCGGGGCGCACGGACCAGGCCAAGCCGTGGTTCATGTAGTACTGCTGGCCGTGCAGCGGAACGAATACGGCACCCGGAGGCACCACATTGGCGATGCCCTCGGGCATGAAAGCGACACCGACCCCTGCCGCCACGAGCATCATGGTCATGTAGGGGTCGGTGATTTCCTGCGACACCGTGGGATAGAACCCGGAGTCCGTGCAGGCATGGACGGTCGACTGGTACAGCGCGGAGCCCGCAGAAATCGGCGGGGTGATGAACGAGTCGTCGGCGAAGGCGGAGAGTTCGACCCCCTCGCTGCCAGCCAGCGCGTGCTCTTCTGGCAGCACCATGCCGAACACTTCCTGCGCCAGCAGGCGTGAATTGATCCGCGTGGAATCCACCGGCAGGCCGACGAACGCCAGATCCAGGGAGCCGGCCTCCAGCTGGTGCACCGCGTCATGGGTCATCACGCGGCCGACCAGCGTCAGCTCGATGTCCGGGTGGGTGTTGCGCAGCGCCCGGGTCATCGGCGGCAGCGCCAGCTGGTTGAGCACGCCGGTGAAGCCCAGGGACAGTTTTCCGTAGACCTTCCCCTGGGGCACCTTCACGGCCTGGGCTGCGATTGCCAGCTCTTCCATGACCTGCCGGGCGTGCGGAAGCAGTTCATGGCCGGCCGCGGTCAATTCCACCGAGCGGGTACTGCGCACGAACAGTTCGGCACCCAGCGAACGCTCCAGCTTGCGGATCGTCTGGCTCAGCGGCGACTGTGCCATGCGCAGGCGCAGGGCCGCGTTGCCGAAGTGCAATTCCTCGGCCACCGCGATGAATGCCTCAAGCCATCGGATTTCCATGCCTACCCGCTTTTTTCCTAGTCGGTCGTCAACTCCTCCAGCGTACCGGGGCGCAGCAAGCTTGCGGTGGCGTGGCGGGCAGCGGCCCAGCCGAACGCCAGGCCTGAGCCCACCTGCACGCCAGCCCCGGGGTATTCCGAGCCCATCACCGAGGCCGCGTCATTGCCCACGGCATACAGGCCCTCGATAACCTCGCCGCTTTCATCCAGCGCCTGGGCCTGAGGGGTAGTGAGCACCCCGAAGGAGGTGGCCAGCGGAGTAGGTACCAGTGCCATGGCGTAGAACGGCGCCTGCGCCACCGGCCCGATATTCGGATTGGGCTTGTGTTCCGGGTCGCCAGCCACCTGGCCAAAGAGCAGCTCGCCCTTGTCAAAGTCCTCGTCCTTGCCTGTGTTGGCGAAGCCGTTGTAGCGCTGCACAGTCTCCTCAAGGCCGTCGGCGTCCACGCCGATCTGCTCGGCCAGGCCGGCCAGAGTCCGGGATTCGTAGAGGTAGCCGTCCTTAACGTAGCGCTGCAGCGCTGCCCGAGGCAGGTGCGGCATGGTGATCATGCCCAGCCCGTACTTGGCCAGCGTGCGCGAATCGACGATCAGCCAGGCCGGGATGGCCCTGCCTTCGGTCGCATACATGGCGCGCACGAAGCGGTGGTAGGAGCAGGACTCGTCAACGAAGCGCCGACCGTCGCGGCCCACCGCGATCACTCCCGGCTTGGCGCGGTCCCAGATATGCGGGAACACCACTTGCGAGCCGTCGGCGCGCCGCCCTATGGAGCTGGGAAACCACAGCGCATTTTCGCCATTGTCCTGCCCCAGAGCGGCTCCCACCCCCGCAGCGAGAGCCAGGGTACCACCAGTAGCACCTTCGCCGGCACGGGAGAACTGCGGTGCGGGCTTGGGCATATACTGCTCGCGCAGTGCAGGGCTCTGCGAGAAGCCGCCACCCGCCAGAACCACTCCCTGGCGGGCGCGGACCTTCAGAGTTTTCCCCTCATGAACCACATTGAGCCCCTCGACCCGTTCTCCGCCGCGGATAAGCTCCGTGGTATGCGCGCTGAAGCGGAACTCTGCTCCATGCTGGAGCGACTGGAAGTACATTGAGGCAACCAGCCCGTTGCCCATCACCAGCCGCGTGCCGCGCGGGTGGCTTACCCGGTCGAGTGCCCATTGCAATCCGAGCTTGCCCGCAAGGCCCACAGCCTTCGCACGCTCGCCGATGGTGCCGGTGAACAGCTTCAGCAAGGCAGCCACATCCGGACGGCGCAACATCAGGGTGCCGCCCATCAGCGCGAATTCGGGGACCGGGCGGCGGATGCGGCGGAATTCGGTCACTGAGAGCTTGCGCCCTTTAAAGGGTTCGGGCTCCAATGCGCGGCCGGTCATCCCTGTTTCAGGAAGTTCGGAGTGGTAGTCGACCACGGACGGGGAGTGCAAGAAGTGCACTCCGAGGCCCTCGAGCTCCTCGACCATCCGGGGCGCAGCATCGAGATATCCCAGCCGGGCCCCGCGAGGGGCCTTGTCTCCGACCACCAAGTCGAGATAGCGGACGGCTTTGTCGTAGTCGTCCAGAATTCCCTGCTCGCGTTGGAATTTGTTGTTCGGCACCCAGCAGGTGCCCGCAGAATAGGCGGTGGTGCCGCCGATGTATTCGGTTTTTTCCAGCGTCAGCACCTTGGCACCGTGTGCCGCGGCGGTCAGCGTTGCGGCAAGACCGCCGGCGCCGGTCCCCAGAACCACCACATCATATTCGAGGTCCCACTTATTTTTCTGGCGCGGCATCGCTTGCTCCTGTGTACTCGTCGCATGACATCATTCGGTCTGGTGTTCATTATGTGACGCAGGACAATGTACTGTCCACGATGAATTTGGTCATCCATTATGTACATAAATCACTCAATGGCTTATTTCAACGGCCGGTCCCGAGTCCCCTGGAACCGCGTTCGCGCTGACCATATGGTGTCTTGTCTTGGCTTATCCAATGGCCAGTGGCAAGTGAGGGTAACGGAATCATTCTCAACATCGAATCTGCAGATCATGTGCCCGATGAGCCGGACGCCATTACTAAAGCCGACGTGATGGCGGCCGTTATCGGTGGATGCAAAGTGGCGGCTGGTCAACACCGCAGTCCCGGAAACAGCGACTAAAGCCGCTCGATCGGGCGGGCCACTGCCACTACGACAAAGCCTTTTCGCATCATCTTGAAGTTGGCTCCACAAGTGAAATGTTGCAGTTCTAGAGGCTGGAACGGTTATTGCCGGCGGACTTGAAATTCATCATGGCACTGATGCAAGCTGCGCATGATGAACAGGCTATATTGCAGGGTTCGAGGCTGCTTTCAGAGACCGACCAGACCTCACGGTCGATTATGGCGTGGTAGATGGCACTTCCTGTTGGCAGCGCTCTCCCCGTGGAGGGTAATGCACATTGATGCCGGGAGTTCGGCTAGGCAATAAGTTTCCTGGCGTGTAGCACCGTCCAGATCTGGATTAGACCAGAAGGTGTCACGTCGATGGAAGTCCTCTCAGGTGGTCAGCAGCCTAGGCTTTCGAGCAATTCACTAGCAGTCGACCTCTCTAGGAAGAAATGCATGTAGATCTCGTAGAGAAGATCCTCCTCCTGCAGGGGACGTTCCTCAAGCTTGCCTTCACGCATTCGCAGCACCGCGGCTGCAGTAACGGCTATCGCTTCACTCAACGATGTTCGAGTGATGTCGCCCTCTGCTGCCAACACCATGTATGACAACAGAGTTCTTCGCAACTCTGAATTTGTAGGAATCGTGCCGGGTACCATCTCGAGGGATTGGCAGATCGTCGTAAAAGCAACTGGAAAAGCTGGCAGCGGCAGACATTGCTCGCGGAGCCGATCCATGGCCGCTTCCTTGAATTCAAGATCTGGATTGCCCGAGTCTACCTCAACGTAATCAACGCAGCTGCGGTCGCCTGGCTTGGTGGCATCGAAGTGATTGATATCTTTCAAAATTGCTGCACCACTTTCAAAATCGATTTTGAACGGCAGAGAGCGTGTTTACTGAAGAAGGGAATTTCATTGAGCCTAGTGGATGTGCCGTCAACATATTCACCGGGGCGCCACCAGCAAGCTGTCGCCTTAGCTCCCCTCTATGAGGCCATTCTGGTCTCGGACGGCCCGTCCACGACCATAAACAATCCTATGCCGTGCCACGGAAACTTCGGTCCGGCTAGAACTGAGTGCTTGCTAGGGTTAGCCTGATTTAGCACCTCCGAATTCATGCCCTAGAGTCTCACACACATGTCCTGAAACTGGGCAATAGAGGCCGGCCGTTGGCCACATTGTTAATGAAATCTATCGAGACCGCGATGCGATGGATCTTGTACTTGATGTAGTTCTGGAGAACTGTCGACTTTTGGCGCAACAGCTCGATCCGGTGCGCAAGAGTTGTTTCGATGCCCTTCCGCCTGGACGCGGTGACGGCTGCTGGCGTGGACCCATGCCTGGGAGCAATCCAACATTGCCGAACTATCAACCCAGAAACTGAAGCAGCAACTGGAATTCATCAGCGCAGACATCAACAAGGCCGCCGGCCACAACACGAACGTTTCCAGGCCACCGCTAGGCAATCACGACCAGGCTCATAACCAGGTATTCCTCTACCTGTTTCAGCAGCCACGACGGCAGGTTTGATGATCCGAAGACGCTCGTGAACGTCGCAATGGGCACCGTCTAGCCGGGGTCAACTGATCTGATTCGAGCTTCTCGCAACTCCGTCAGCCAATCAAAGCCCGAGCCTTCCCCGCAGCTCAACGCCTAGAGGTACTCGCCAGAACTCGTGGATCCACTTCTTAACGGTGATCTGAAAGAATCCGCCGTTCACTCTTCCACTCCATGAAACACCGAAAAGTTGTAGCCTCAGAACCCCTATGGGTTTACGGCGCTTGCTCTGCGTAGAGGCGCAGTTGATCCAATTTGTCCCCTTCGCTTTCGCGTACGTTCGCAGCTAATTCTTCGCACTGTTCAACGCTCAAATCAGGATTGATGATCGCCACTTGCAGCACCACCTCGGTGTACCCGGCATCGTCTTTCAGATCGTATCGATAGGACAGCCCGTCCGGATTCTCTGATGTGTGCATGATCAGCAGTCGGTTCTCAATCAGGTCGTGGACGCGGTAGGCCCGTTCGTGGCCGGCGACTCTATAGACCAGATTGGTTCCGACTTTTAATTCTGGGCTATCTGAATGCATGGAACCAATTCCATGGATCCACAAAGGAGCTGCTGCCCAGTCGGTCAGCAATTCCCAGACGCGGTGCACCGGAAGATGTATGAGAACGGTGCTTTCAAAAACACTGAACTGGCTCATACCGGAATCGTTGCACTCTCGCCGGTTAATGGGAATAGCTTTCAGAAGATTTGGGTAGATAAAAACCGGCGCCAGGCAATTCTCTGCCTGGCGCCGGTCAAATGCGCTACTGGTGTTTACCAGTCTTCTTCGTCGTCTGCCTCGGAAATGCCCAGCTCCGGTTCCTGTTCAAGGTCGAAGTTGTACCAGGCTTCAGTGAAGTCAGCCATCGAATCCAGCGCGTCCTGCGCATCGCCGTCCAAGACCTCCAGGGCCTCAGGGCTGTTCAGCACAGCAGTCACCGCAAC
>Ga0302349_1001290_pt1 | contig 20300 bp, 16 predicted proteins | sample PhyAR1_FD_202176 | JGI IMG/M metagenome (GOLD analysis project Ga0302349, IMG submission 202176) | Leaf surface microbial communities from alfalfa plants in UC Gill Tract Community Farm, Albany, California, United States - DLSL A.R1... | ecosystem: Host-associated > Plants > Phyllosphere >...
TCTATTCACCACGCATGGCTACCACGGTAGAAGCCGATCGTACCTGCATTTCAAATATCCATCGTGGCGGCACGCCTCCGGTTGAAGCTGCAGCGGTGATTGTGGATTTGGCCAAACGGATGCTGGAACAGAAAGCCTCCGGTATTTCGATGACGCGTTAAGGAGTAAACACCATGCCAGCATTAGATTTGATTAAACCGAGCGTCAAGGCGATGAGGGTGATTGCTGCGTTGCAGGAAGATTTCCGCCGTGAGCTGAAGCTGCCATCGCATATCCGCAGTCTTGGCCTGATGACCGTGGACTCTGACGATGTGGCCTATATTGCCGCCGATGAAGCCACCAAACAGGCTCAGGTTGAAGTTGTTTATGGCCGTTCTTTGTACGCGGGTGCCGCGCACTCGCCGTCACCGTCTTCGGGTGAGGTGATTATTATGCTCGGCGGGCCAAACCCTGCCGAGGTGCGCGCTGGTTTAGATGCGATGTTTGCCATGATCGAACAAGGGCCTGCGTTCCAGTGGGCTAGCGATGCCGAAGATACGGCGTTTCTGGCGCACGTGGTTTCGCGCACCGGTTCTTATCTGTCGGGTTCTTCCGGCATTCGGTTGGGCGATCCGTTGGCGTATTTGGTTGCACCGCCGCTAGAAGCCACCTTTGGCATTGATGCGGCGCTGAAAGCCGCCGATGTGCAACTGGTGACCTATGTTGCACCGCCGTCAGAAACCAACTATTCCGCCGCGTTTTTAAGCGGCAGTCAGGCGGCGTGTAAAGCGGCGTGTAATGCGTTTAGCGAAGCGGTATTGGAAATAGCACGCTGTCCTATTCAGCGCGCTTAACGGAGGACGGCCATGATCAACGCGCTAGGGTTACTGGAAGTTTCAGGTTTGGTGGCGGGCATTGATGCCGCTGACGCCATGCTGAAAGCGGCTCAGGTTCGGGTTCTCAATCATGAAGTAGTAGATCCGGGGCTGGTGACGCTGGTTATTGAAGGCGATCTGGCCGCCTGCCGTGCGGCATTGGATGCTGGCGCAGCGGCAGCCAGCCGAACCGGCATGGTGATTAGTCGCAAAGAGATTGGCCGTCCCGATCCTGATACAGAATGGTTAATTTTAGGCCTAAGAGGCTTAGCGCCAAGATCATCTTCGGCACCTGAAGCTGCGCCAGCAGCGGAAATAGCGCAGCCAGTGCTGACTGAAACCGAGTCTTCTGACGATGAGAGTGTGTCTATAGAAGCATGGCTTGTGGAGATCGCCAGCCATGCCCAAGGCATGACCGCCGGTGAAATGGCTGCTCGCTTTCAACTGAGCTTGAAGCAGACAAGACATACGCTAGAAGCGCTACTGCGGGAAGGCAAACTGCGTAAGCGGGGCAGTCGCTATCGTATAAAAGTGGCGAAGGAGGAGGGGCATGAATAACCCGAGCCAAATGCGCATGACGCTAACGCCCGAGGAGATCCGCACTCGGGTGGCAGCGGCGGGTGTGGTGGGGTCGGGCGGAGCTGGCTTTCCGACTCACGTTAAACTTCAGGCGCAGGCGGCGATTTATTTAGTTAACGCCGCGGAATGTGAGCCGCTGTTACAGGTCGATCAGCAACTGGCCGCTCAGTCGGCGGCGCGTTTGCTGCGTGGTCTGCAATATGCCATGTGTGCCACGGGGGCCTCCGAGGGCATCGTGGCGATTAAACGTAAATATCACGCCGCCATCGAGGCGTTAACGCCGCTGCTGCCGACCGGAATTCGTTTGCATATCTTGCCGGATGTGTATCCGGCGGGTGATGAAGTGATCACCATTTGGCTGGCAACCGGACGACGTGTTCCGCCTGCGTCGCTGCCGCTATCGGTTGGCGTGGTGGTCAACAATGTGCAAACGCTGCTGAACGTTGCCGCTGCGGTGGAAACTCAAACGCCGGTGACTCAACGTACCTTAACCATCAACGGCGCGGTGGCCGAACCGATAACGGTCACGCTGCCGCTGGGAACGTCACTTCGCGAGGCGCTGGCGCTGGCCGGTGGGGCAACCGTTGCCAATCCGGCCTTTATCAACGGCGGCCCGATGATGGGGCGTTTGTTGGCATCGCTGGATGAGCCAATTACGAAAACCACCGGTGGATTGCTGGTGCTACCAAGCGATCATCTGTTGATAGAACGCCGAATGCGCAGTGAGCGGACGGTGCTTAATCAAGCGAAAACGGTGTGTGAACAGTGTGGAATGTGCACCGAACTGTGTCCTCGCCATTTGATAGGTCATGAACTGCCGCCGCATTTGATTGTGCGTTCGGTGAGCTATGGTCATATCGCTTCGCTGTCGTCCGTGACGGCGGCGTTAACCTGCTCGGAGTGCGGCGTTTGTGAGGCGTGGTCATGTCCGGTTGAGATCTCCCCGATGCGAATTAATCAACTGCTTAAGGCTGAGCTGCGTGCCAACGGTGTTCGCTATCAAGGCGAGTTGGGTCCGGTTTCTCCGATGGCAGAATATCGCCTGTTGCCGGTGAAACGGCTGGTGGCGCGTTTGGGGCTGACTCCATTAATGCATAAAGCGCCGATGCAAGAGATAGCGTGGCAGCCTGAACGGGTCGAACTGATGTTGAATCAGCATATTGGCGCGCCAGCTTCACCTTGTGTCGAGATCGGCCAGCGCGTCACGCAAGGTGAGTGCATTGCGCAGATGCAGAACGGGGCGTTGGGCGCAGCGCTGCACGCCAGTATTTCCGGCGTAGTGAGCCAGATAGGATCGCGCAGTATCACGTTGGTGAAGGAGTAGCGAAATATGGTGTCGCAGAGCAGGATTATCACTGGGGTTAAAACCTATAACGCTATCGGAATGGTTGAGCTGTCGAGCATCGCAAAAGGGATGCAGGTGACGGACTTCATGCTGAAAAGTGCCAACGTCGGTTTGTTAATGGCCAAGACCGTTTGCCCCGGAAAATATGTGGTGATGATGGGCGGGGATGTTGCCGCCGTGACGCAGGCGATAAGTACCGGTGAACAGCAGGGCGGTACGTTGCTGGTGGACAGCTTTTTGCTGGCGAATGTACATCCTGACGTCTTGCCCGCGATCAGCGGTGTGACCGATATGCCTGACAAACAGGCGGTGGGCGTGGTGGAAACCTTCAGCGTGGCGGCCTGCATTGAAGCGGCTGATTGTGCAGTTAAAACCGCCAACATCACACTAATTCGTTTGCATATGGCGTACGGTATTGGCGGGAAATGTTATGTGGTGATGAGCGGCGATGTGGCTGACGTTACCACGGCTACGCAGTCGGCAAGTGAATCAGCAGGAGAAAAAGGCGCGCTGGTATACAGCATGGTGGTGCCTAACCCACATCCAGAATTCTGGCAGCAACTGATGAGTTAACGCGTAGTTGCCGTCGAGGAGCGCATATGAAAAAGAAGCCAGATCTTAATTTGCACCATCTTTTTTCTGGGGACATCGACCCTGTTAATTGTAAACCGCTGGTTGAGCGAGAGAATGTTCACCAGCGCGAGTCGCAAGATGTGTACGAACACGCCTGTACCATCACGGCATGGCAGCAACTTTATGATCAGCTCCGCCCCGGCAAGTTTAAAGGCGAGCTCACCGAAATCCTGTTCGATGGCGTGCAGATTTTCCGTGAGTACACCAATCTGACGCTGCGTCAGTCTTGCATGGTGTGGCCGAATGCGTTCTGGTTTGGTATTCCTGATGTGCGCGGTGAGCACGGTTTTATCGGCTCCCAGCCGATCGACTCGCAAGAAATTGCGGTTCGTCCAGGTGGCAGAGAGTTTGAACTTAGCACGCCGGATGATTACACCATTCTCGGCGTAGTGGTTTCCTATGATGTGTTTTTTAGTCACGCCTCGTCGCTCATCGATCCCGACCGTCTATTGCAACTGCTCAACAACAATCCTGCGCTTGAAGTGAATGCGTATCAAAAGGAAGCGCTGTGGTATTTCATTCATCAGGCGCTCTCGCACGGCAGCGTTGATCCTCAGTCGATGCAACGGGCAAACGTGCGCAAAGTGCTTTGCCATAACCTGCTCACGGCGATGACCCACTTACTTGAAGACGCACAGCCTGTCTCAACCCGCCAAGTTTATAGCCGCATTAATTATCAGCACTTGGTTTCACAGGCGCGGGAATATTTGCTGAGCCAGACGTCTGAACCGGTGACGGTGCTTGATTTATGCCGTGAGCTACACGTTAGCCGAAGAACGTTGCAAAATGGATTTCATCAGGTGCTAGGCATTGGGCCGAATGCGTGGCTAAAAGCGCTGCGCCTGAATGCGGTACGCCGCGAACTGGTCAGCCCCTATTCCGAGTGCCATACCGTGAAGGATGCCGCCATGCAGTGGGGGTTTTGGCATTTAAGCCAGTTTGCTACCGACTATCAGCGCCTGTTTAACGAGAAGCCTTCGGCTTCGCTCGCGGCGCGTGGGGCGCGATTTATTTAGACGTTACCTATTTAGGCGTTATCTCTACAGAGAGGCGCGATTGTATTGGCCTCTCTGTATCAGCCGTACCGGTTAAACCTTAAAAAATTGGCACCGGGATACATAAAGTAGAACCCATCATCAAACTATGCGGTCAATTAAAAAACGAGAAATAGAAAAGTGCGCTTCATCTGCCATCAGAAACCGTGGGCGACTCCACGGTTATTTTCTGATATTTGAACGTTCACGCCATCTAACTGAGAACCGCTGATACCAAGGTTCGGGAACAGGATGCACAATACTACGCAGCGCGCGGGCGTAATCCATCACGAGTCCTGGTGTCCAAGCCATTGAAAGTGCCCGTTTGCGCACCTGAGCCGCTATCCATAGCTCTGGCATGAACAGTGTTCGTAGCGTAGAGCCCCAATTCTTGCTTTGCTCAGAAAGCACCCCTTCCAGCGATGCCTCTAATGCGTATGCAACGCTGCTTGAGCAGTTTCGATAAGTTAGGTTATAGGTTGTCGTCATTCGATAGCCTTTCCAATAACGTAACAACGCCATACCGTTATATTGATTAAAGTGGATCTTACGGTCTGACTCGCACCAGTTTGCCGCCTCAGTGGCGTAATCGGGCTGGAAAACGCCGGGTACATTATTATCCTGAGTGGCTTTTAAAATATTCAGAAACTCAGACGGTGAGCGGTCAATATCCGATTCAGGATAGAGACTAATATAGATATCCGGTGAGAGTTCTAACGCAGCATGTCCGGTTGAAATTACGCCTTCTGTATCTACCGCCGCGATATAACGGTTAATAATAGGGCGCGGTATAGGAGATGTATTGGCAGTCCCTACCGGCGTCCAAATATGTACGGTGAGTGGCCCAATAAAATCGGCACTTGTACCTTCGCTGATCGGGGACGTTGGGTGTTTCGTTAGGTCATTTTGTATGTTGGAAGGTGCCAGCAGATCAAAGATTGAAACGCCGTCACTTATCTGTCCAGCCCTGCGGGCTAAAAGCGCAGTATTGATACCGCTAATCAACATGAGTGTGCCAAGAAACACAGGAACGGTAGCTTTATAGTGCGTTGGGTAAGGACTAAACATGAACAAGGCAAATATCATTTGCGCAATCCCGCTTAGCATCGCATTTTTCCAATGAGGATATCTCACTACCCAAGCTGAAGAAATAATGAACAGGCCAATAACAAAAAAAGCAAAACCAAAAACGATGGCTAATAAAAGATTGCTATAGGGCTTATTCGATAGGATAAGAATCGAAACTGAACAAAAAATAGCGCCTTTGAAATAAAGCACCGCCTTTTGTGTGCCTACGCCGCTGGATGCAATGCTCAATGTGACGAGGCTTTCGATAAGCAATAATGTGCCAAATACGCGTAATGGGAAATAGGTCACGCCATCGAGGCCATCGATGAAAATGCTAATTCCGATCACGCCCCACAATACACCGATTAACATCAGGTATTTTGCTTTCGTTCGCACGAACTCGACGCCGAACAATAAGAGAACAATTTGGATCACAGGCTTCAGACTCCTACATCTAGGTCATCGCACACGCGTTTAGAGGGCAAGGTGATAGCGGCTAGCCTGCCAGTTACCCACAATGATATCTTCACCATCCGACACCAAGCGCATACTGCCTTTGTCGACTAAGGTAACCCATTGGCCATTCAAGGCTTGTATTCGAAAAATCATTGAACCACGTTTATCTTGCGAGCAACTCAGCCAGTGTGTACGCAGTTTTTCTCTATCGCGTGGATGAACACGCTGTAACACATCGTCTACCAAGTCGAAAGCGCCAGGCTCCATGTGGCCAAGCAATAGGGCGAGATCGTTTTCCCAAACAAACGCGCCGGAAGATGCATTAAGTCGATAAAACACGCCATTACCCACAATACGTCCGGTTTCTGGATCGTGATTTCTGGTTGAGCGCCTCACCACTCTGATGAATACCACTAATAACGTAGTCGCGGAGAGATAGTTCAAGGCTAAGAATAAAGATTCAGTATAGGTAAGGCTTTTCTGGAAGAAGGGGCCTTGGTGCTGATCGGTGAAATAGATGACGATAGCGCCTAGCGTCAGTAGTGCAACCGAACCGCCAAGATTTCCCCAAAAAATACAAATCATCATCACGATAGCGATGGGAAGGCAGGCCAAACCAAAATAGAGCGCGGTAGCATGCTTGGCCACCCAAGGTAATTCGTGTCCGAAGACAACACCGGCGATAGCGCAAAGTAGCAACCATAGGGTAAATCCGATCGTTTTAGATACACGATTGCTAGCAGAATAGGCCGCGTTTTTGTTGATAAATCCCATCACTATCGGTGTTGCGAAGAATATTCCCGTAATGTCTGCAACAAACCCTTGCCAGAAAAGTTCAATAAACGGCTCATCATGAACGAGTGCAAATCCGCCTCCTACTACAAAAGAATCCAATGCGCTGATGACAAGCGTTGCCATTATCCAGACAAGGATAATATGCAGATCGTCATTGAGCCGCGCAAAACGGCGAACCACCCAAGCGATTATCACCGTGGACGGAATCGACAAAAATGAATACAACACCGAGACGGCGAAAGTGAGCGGGCTTTTCCATTCTTCATCTAGCAAGACATTCGCCAGGGTGAAAATGATAATTAGCGCGGGATAATCTCGCCAACGCGCGCTTAAGAAGGCGGCAACTGCGACCCCTGCAGGAAACCAAATAATAGCAATGGATGATTCAGGATCATCAAATCTGAGCGAGGTTAAACCAGCTAAATAGAAAATTAGCCCCCATATCAGGAGGATAAATGACTGCTGAAGCCACATGGGAAAATACGGTTTCATTGCGTCTCGATTTCTCCTGATTGTAGAATGCAACAAGCTATTTAAATATAGCGTCAACTAGGGTGAGATAATGGCGCTAATGCTAACAATCATCGAGTAAAAAACAAAGCAACAAGATCTTTAATGTATAGGGAATAGACATCAGGTTTATGGCAAGGCTGTTGTATTTTGGTTGACACTTAGATTCTTAAGACTTGTATAATAGCCTACATATGTCAGCACCACGAGAAAACTATGCCAAACACCTATATCATCCTAATTATTTCCATTTGTGCCGAAACTCTTGCGACAACAATGATGAAAGCCACAGAGGGCTTTAGCCGTTTGATTCCCAGCGCTATTGTCATCATAGGCTACGCAATTTCTTTTTATGGGCTTTCCCAGGTTGTGAAAACGATGAATATTGGCATCGCATATGCAATATGGGCGGGAATGGGGATCTTCTTGGTATCGATTATGTCGTTCCTTATTTATAAGCAAAAGCTCGATCTTCCGGCCATAGCTGGAATGGTGCTAATAGCGCTGGGCATTATGGTTATCCAGCTCTTTTCGAAGTCAGTAACGCATTAATTAAATTCGTAAAAGAGGTAGGTAAAATAAAAATATCTAATAATTAATCACTTACAAGTTACATAGCCAGTGAGTAAATTTTTAGTCTCCTCTTTGCCTACATTCTTTTTACTAACCATCTTGAGCAAGACTGCGCTTTATTCTTTTTATTACTGCCCAGGTTCAGCGTGTCATTTTTGTCATTTAGACGCGATTAGAATAAGCCTATGTGTAATTTCACAATGAAATTATACAATATTTGAAATATTAACAACCTTCCTATTTATTCCTCAGTGTAATAACGCCTGATTTATATTTTTCGGCGCAATTTCTTGCGCGAGAATTAATATTCTTAATCATAAACAATGCTAATCATTACTATTTGTCCTTCGGGTTAGGATTTGAAAAAATTCATCAAATCATTACGAATGACATTAATTTTTATCGCCCTTATCCTACGTCTGTAGGAAATAAATTACAGCTATATGATTCTCATCTTATGTTTAAATTAAATATCGGTGAGTATAATTACTTCATTCTATAACGCTGCACTCTATAAATTAATGAATTGATGTTTGGCTTATGGACGAATAATTCTGCCTTGCTGGTTGAATATGAATGCGACACCAGCTGACAGTGAACGATGAAAGCTTCTAATTAAATAAAAGGTGATATTTTATGTCATATCCGCTTACAGGAATAAAGGTTTTAGATTTTACTGGAGTCCAATCTGGACCAGCATGTACGCAAATGCTGGCATGGTTTGGCGCTGATGTTATTAAAATTGAACGTCCAGGTGTGGGCGATATTACGCGTAGCCAGCTGCGTGATATTCCTGACATGGATGCACTCTACTTTACAATGCTCAACAGTAATAAGCGCTCCATTGAATTAAATACTAAAACGCCGGAAGGCAAAGAAGTAATGGAAAAGCTGATTCGTGAAGCAGATATTTTGGTGGAAAATTTTCATCCTGGCGCGATGGACCACATGGGCTTCACTTGGGAATATATCCAAGAGATCAATCCTCGTCTGATTTTTGGCTCCATCAAGGGTTTTAACGATTGTTCACCTTATGTAAACGTTAAGGCTTACGAGAACGTTGCTCAAGCAGCGGGTGGCGCAGCTTCAACGACCGGTTTTTGGGACGGCCCACCATTAGTTAGCTCAGCGGCGCTGGGTGATAGTAACACCGGGATGCATCTGCTTATTGGCCTGCTTGCCGCACTGCTTCACCGTGAAAAAACAGGGCGTGGTCAGCGTGTCACTATGTCTATGCAGGACGCAGTGCTTAACTTGTGCCGAGTTAAACTGCGTGACCAGCAGCGCCTAGAAAAAGTGGGTTATTTGGAAGAATATCCACAGTATCCGAACGGTACTTTTGGTGATGCGGTTCCTCGCGGAGGTAATGCGGGTGGCGGTGGCCAGCCAGGTTGGATCTTGAAGTGCAAAGGCTGGGAAACCGATCCTAATGCTTATATTTACTTCACTATCCAAGAACAAAACTGGGAAAATACGTGTAAGGCAATTAACAAACCTGAATGGATTGATGATGTAGCATTTAATACACCATCCGCTCGTCAGCCTCATATTTTTGATATTTTTGCTGAAATCGAAAAATTCTTATCAAATATGGACAAGCATGAAGCCGTCGCCTATTTAGGCAAGTACGGTGTACCTTGCGCCCCAGTATTAAGCATGAAGGAAATTGCGCGAGATAGCTCTTTACGTGAAAGCGGCAGCGTTGTTGAAGTAGAGCAACCGCTACGTGGTAAATATCTGACTGTTGGCTGCCCAATGAAATTCTCTAGCTTCACACCAGATATTAAATCAGCGCCATTATTAGGCCAGCATACCAATGACATTCTGAAAGAGCTGGGCTACACCGAAGAACAAATTAACGATATGCGTACTCACCACGCTATTTGATTTTTAAGGAGCCGTAAGGCTCCTTCTACCTATTTTTAAATTGAGGCTCACATGTCTGAACAATCTCAGTTGACAGATGGTATGCATATCATCGTTGAAGCACTAAAGAAAAATAATATTGATACTATTTACGGAGTCGCAGGGATCCCGATAACCGATATGGCTCGCCATGCACAGGCCGAGGGGATTCGTTATATTGGTTTTCGCCATGAACAATCAGCGGGATATGCCGCAGCAATTAGCGGGTTTATCACCCAAAAGCCAGGTATTTGTCTTACCGTTTCCGCGCCTGGTTTTCTAAACGGGTTAACGGCACTGGCGCATGCAACTGTAAACGGTTTTCCAATGATTCAAATTAGCGGTTCCAGCGACCGAGCCATTGTTGATCTTCAGCAAGGCGATTATGAAGAACTGGACCAGATGAATGCAGCAAAACCGTACGCTAAAGCCTCTTATCGTGTGAACCGGCCCGAGGATTTAGGCATTGCGTTGGCACGAGCGTTACGTGCTGCAGTTTCTGGACGCCCAGGAGGGGTATACCTTGATTTAACCGCGGAAGTTCTGGCTGCGACGATGGATAAAGACGCTGCTGCGGACACTATCTTTACTGTTCAAAATGCAGCACCGCACCAGCCGCCTTGTCCAACTGCGGTAAACCAGGCCCTTACCTTATTAGAGGGGGCAAAGCGTCCCTTGATTATTCTCGGTAAAGGGGCTGCGTATTCGCAAGCCGATGAATCCATTCGTGAATTTATTGAAGCAACCCAGATTCCATTTTTACCGATGTCAATGGCTAAGGGATTACTGGAAGACACGCATCCACAGTCAGTCGCTACGGCGCGCTCATTTGCGCTCGCCAACGCAGATGTTGTGATGCTCGTTGGCGCTCGTCTGAATTGGCTATTAGCGCATGGTAAAAAAGGTTGGGCTAAGGATACTCAGTATATTCAGTTGGATATCGATCCTCAGGAAATTGACAGCAATCGTCCGATTGTGGCACCGGTGATTGGCGATATTGCATCCAGTATGCAAGCAATGGCTAATGCCAACGGCCAACATCATATTAATGCGCCTCGCGAATGGGTTGACGCGTTGAATCAGCATAAGCAGCAGAACGCGTTAAAAATGCACGATAAGCTGTATGCTGAAACCCCACAGTTAAATTATTTCAATGCATTGCGCGCCATACGAGATGTGGTCGATGAGAATCGAGATTTATACGTAGTGAATGAAGGGGCGAATACCCTGGATAATGCACGCAATATTATCAATATGTATAAACCTCGCCAACGTCTAGATTGCGGTACGTGGGGAGTAATGGGCATTGGAATGGGCTACGCGATTGGTGCTGCGGTGACATCAGGTAAACCCGTGCTCGCAATTGAAGGAGATAGCGCATTTGGCTTTAGTGGCATGGAAATAGAAACTATTTGTCGCTACAACCTACCTGTTACTGTGGTTATTTTTAATAATGGCGGAATCTATCGTGGCGATGGCGTCAATCTCAGTGGCAGTGCCGATCCTTCGCCGACGGATCTTTTGCATCATGCACGTTACGACAAATTAATCGAAGCCTTTGGCGGAATTGGTCACCATGTGACGACAACGGTCGAGTTGCAGGATGCCATCACCGCCAATCTAAAAGCGGGTACGCCAACAATTATTAATGTCGTTATCGATCCTGCTGCAGGTACGGAGAGTGGGCATATTACCCAGCTTAATCCGAAAAAAATCCAAGGAAATTAATTCCATTCCTTCATTAAACCGCACCATTTAACGCAGTTTAGGTGGTGCGATATTATGGATACTGTCATGTTTAGTTTTTTTGTAAGTGATTTATTACCCATTATTGTGGTGATGCTATTAGGCTATGCCAGCGGCAAGCGCCATGCATTTTCAGAAGATCAAGCGCGTGCGCTGAATAAATTAGTACTAAATTTTGCTCTACCAGCTGCATTATTTGTCTCTATTGCGAGAGCTAATAGAGACATGATTTTTGCTGATACAAGACTGACAATTGTTTCCCTTATTGTTGTTCTTGGCTGTTTCTTTTTCTCTTGGTTTGGTTGTTACACTTTTTATAAACGTACTCATGCAGAAGCCGCCGTATGTGCATTAATTGCGGGTTCTCCTACGATAGGTTTTTTAGGGTTCGCGGTATTGGATCCTATTTATGGCGACACTGTCAGTACTGGGCTCGTGGTTGCAATTATCTCAATTATTGTTAACGCAATTACTATTCCAATTGGACTCTATCTGCTGAACCCATCAGCACGCGAAGGCGGTAAAGGTGCTGGACAAACCAATGCTCTTATTTCAGCATTTAAAGAGCCTGTCGTTTGGGCTCCAGTATTAGCCACATTGTTGGTGCTTATCGGGATCAAGATTCCTAATGAGTGGGATCCTTGCTTTAATTTAATCGCACAAACTAACTCCGGCGTCGCTGTGTTTGCAGCTGGTTTAACGTTAGCCGCACATAAATTTGAGTTTAGTCTTGAGATTATTTACAACACCTTGTTGAAACTTATCTTGATGCCGCTGCTGATGCTGTTAGTCGGTATTCTGTTCCATGTTAACTCTGAGCAATTGCAGATGATGGTATTAGCTGGTGCATTACCGCCTGCATTCTCAGGAATTATCATTGCTAGCCGATTTAATGTTTATACCCGGACGGGGACAGCTTCGCTAGCGGTCAGCGTATTAGGGTTTATCATTACGGCTCCAATGTGGATATATATCAGTCGTATGGTTGCTTAACTCTTTTATTAAATAAAAGATAACGCTGATATTGAGATAGGTTACATCTAATTTTTCCGGAGCATGTGTTGCTCCGGGATTTTTCACAAGAATTGATTATTATGAATGAAATCACCCCAAAAGGCCCTTTTGATGGGCTATTAGTCATTGACCTAACACATGTTTTAAACGGACCTTTTGGCACGCAGATTTTGTGTGACTTAGGCGCTCGCGTTATAAAAGTCGAACAGCCTGGACACGGTGATGATACGCGTACCTATGGCCCGTATGTGAATGATCAATCGCTCTATTATAGTTTCGTGAATCGCGGTAAAGAGAGCGTGGTCTTAAATTTAAAAGAAGACAAAGACCGAGCCATTTTCATTAATATGCTTAAGCAGGCAGACGTGCTGGCGGAAAATTTCCGGCCAGGAACGATGGAGAAGCTAGGCTTTTCTTGGGAGTGCTTACAGCAAATCAATCCTCGACTGATCTATGCATCTTCGTCAGGTTTTGGTCATACAGGGCCGATGAAGGATTCTCCGGCATATGACACCATTATTCAGGCGATGAGTGGAATTATGATGGAAACGGGTTTTCCTGATGGCCCACCGGTGCGAGTAGGAACCTCATTGTCCGATTTGTGCGCAGGTGTGTATATGTTTTGCGGTATCGCCAGCGCACTTTACGGGCGAGAAAAAAATGGTCGAGGCGCACACGTAGATATTGCGATGTTTGACTCCACGCTGTCATTTTTAGAGCATGGTCTTATGGCTTACATTGCGACAGGAAAATCACCGGATCGCATAGGTAACCGCCATCCTTACATGGCACCGTTTGACGTCTTTAATACGCAGGATAAACCTGTCACGATCTGCTGCGGTAATGATAATTTGTTTAATTCGTTATGTCAGGCGCTGAATCTGACAGAGGCTACGTCAGATCCACGCTACGCTAGCAATGTGCTGCGTGTGCAAAATCAGGCCAGTCTCAAAGCCGAGATTGAAAATGTGTTGAAAACGCAGACGGCCGAATTTTGGGTTGATCGGATCCATCAAGCAGGAGTGCCGGTTGCTCCGTTATTGAGTGTCTCTGAGGCAATGGAGTTGCCACAAACACAGGCCAGAAATATGTTGGTTGAAGCGGGTGGAATTCGAATGCCAGGAAACCCTATTAAAATAAGCGGCTATCCTGATCCGCATATTCGCCCTGGCGCGGCTACGCTTGATCAGCAGGGCGAACAGCTGCGGCTTGAGTTTAACTAGAACCTCAAGAACAATGCAGTGCCATCGGTATGGTATTGATAAAAGTGCCGCAGGAACTCACTATCTGAGCGAATCTACTGACAACTCTCCTGGTATTCGCGCAGGTATGTGCTAGACATATTTAGCTGCGGTGCTTGCTCTTGTTTTCTGGTTAATCAGTGGGGGGCTATGCTATTTACTCGGGTTTTATACAGGGGCAGCTTAAGCGATATCCATGGGCACTATGATTTTAGGGCATACGGCAGACAACTCAGATCTATCCGCTTAATAATGGCCTGGAACCAAATGGATCAGATTAACGGTTCTGAAGCAGCTTAGTCCTCGACTCTAAGGATAGGAGATAAACTGTCTTCTCATTCTATTAAGCTGTGAATATCTACTTGTAACAGGTGGTAAAAACACCTATCGCAAACGGATATTCAGAGGAGAGAAGGGCGTTTTGAAACGGAGATAATCGCCACTACAAAATAGGGCCGGTGATCAAACAAAATAGATACCAACGCGGGCTTTTAAATCAGAACTCTTGTCCATTTATATGATAATTAACAGTATCTGATAAGCACACAATTTAAGATTCAATGCCCGTTAATTATTTTTTCTTGGCAAATTTTATCGAATCTGCAGAATGAAATTAAAAACTTTATGCCCATGCCAAGCTTAACTGTATTTATACATAAAATTTTGAATAGTATACAAATCAGAATATTCGCAGCCTAAGAATATTTTCTCTTCATTTTTTATATCATCTGATTGCACTAATTCATTCTCATTTGTGTTTGACATTTCAACTAATTGATTGACCGTGAGTTTTATTTTATGACTTAGTACAACTAATCCGTCATAAGGTGATGATTTTAAATATGAAATTTCTGTTTCGCTATGTGCAGGTGATACCACTAATACAGATATAAATAACAAGAAAAATAGGTTAGTTGGCAATTTAATGATTTCCATGTTGTGTGTAAATAATATTATATAAGTTAAAGGTCAGAACCTAAATAATGATTAAATAAAAATTTAAAAATTGCCAATGCGATAGAACGTGCGGCTAGGTTGTTTTATATTATAACTAATAAAGCATGTTATTAAATTATTGGGAATATTAACTTTGTTTAGAATTCATTTAATTCTAGTAATATCAAAATAAACTGACTTATCTATTCTGAATAATAATTCATTTTCATCCTGAAGAGGACGCGTCATGACAGCAAAGATCAAGCCATATAACGGGGCAGCTGCCGGTTGGGGAGCTGTGAGAGCAGTTGTAAATTCAATTCGGCATGAGATGAATGTTCAACATGGTCTGATTGCACTTTTTCATATGAATAAAGTCGATGGATTCGACTGCCCAGGGTGTGCATGGCCGGATCCTAAACATACATCATCCTTTGACGTATGTGAAAATGGCGCTAAGGCTGTTTCCTGGGAGGCGACAGAAAAACGAGCGGACGTTGAGTTCTTTAAAACCCACACCGTAAATGAATTACTCGGATGGGAACCTCGATTACTTGAGCAGTCTGGTAGGCTCACTACGCCTCTTAAATATGATCCTTCCTCTGATAAGTATGTACCCATTGAGTGGGAAGTGGCATTTGCTGAAATTGCTCAAAAACTTCAGTCTTTCGACGATCCTAATGTTGTAGAGTTTTATACCTCAGGCAGGGCCTCTAATGAGGCCGCATTCCTGTATCAGCTCTTTGCAAGAATGTATGGTACAAATAATTTTCCAGACTGCTCAAATATGTGTCATGAACCAACCAGCGTCGGGCTCATGGAGAGTATTGGAGTGGGTAAGGGAACCGTAAAACTTGAGGATTTCGAGCACTGCGACCTCGTTATTTGTATTGGTCATAATCCTGGGACAAACCATCCGCGGATGCTTACTTCTCTACGAGAAGTCGCCTTGAGAGGCGCTAAGATTATTGCAATAAATCCGATGCAAGAGGTCGGTCTTACCAACTTTATCTCTCCCCAAAATCCTTATGAGATGCTAACCGACAAAGGTACTCCTTTAGCGAATGATTATTATCATGTCCGCGTTGGAGGAGATATTGCGTTGATGAAAGGGATCATGAGGTGCCTTATCGAGATGCACGAAAAGACTCTATCTCAAGGTAGAGAGGGGATCTTAGACATTGAGTTTGTTCAAAATCATACCAATGGGTACAGGGAATTGCGTACTGATGTGCTTAATACCGATTGGGAGCATATCGTCGAGAGTTGTGGTCTTAGTGAAGAAGATATACAGCGCTTAGCCGCTAGCTATGCATCTTCCCAAAGCACCATAATCTGCTATGGCATGGGAATAACGCAGCACGAGCATGGAACTCGTAATGTACAGCAGTTAGTCAACTTGCTGCTCTTAAAAGGAAATATAGGAAAGAAAGGTGCAGGCATTTGCCCTCTACGCGGTCATTCTAATGTCCAAGGCGATAGAACAGTTGGAATTACGGAGAAACCGAGCAGTGAATTACTTCATAATCTGAATAAACGATTCGGATTTATACCACCCAGTCAATTTGGGCATTCGGCTGTTGAAAGTATGAAAGCTATCTGCAATGGAAAATCCAAGGCGCTGATTTGCCTTGGAGGAAATTTTGCAGCAGCAATGCCAGATTATGCAGCTACATATCCTAAGCTAAAAGAGTTGGAGCTAACGGTACACTTAGCAACAAAACTAAATACCTCTCATTTATTAGTCTCTAAAAATAGCTATGTTTTCCCCGTATTGGGAAGAACAGAAAAAGATTTGCAGAATGGTACTTATCAGTTTGTTAGCGTTGAGGACTCAATGTCTGTTGTTCATTCCTCCTGTGGAGTCCTGACACCAGCGAGTGAGGATCTGAAATCGGAGTGTGAAATTATTGCTGGAATAGCTAAAGCAACGTTAGGGCAGGAAAAGGTGAACTGGGATGAATTAAAAAGTAACTACGATAAAATTCGAGATCATATAGAGGAAATCTTCCCAGATTTTAGCCATTATAACGAACGCGTGAGAAAACCGGGAGGCTTTACATTAACCAACTCTGCTGCAGAAAGGCGCTGGTCTACAGCATCAGGACGAGCTAATTTTATGGTTTCTTCTAGCCTACTTGAAGATCCCATGATCGCAAATAAAAAAGGTATCGTATTGGCGACCGTACGTAGTCACGATCAGTACAATACAACAATTTATGGGATGGATGACCGTTACAGAGGTGTATATGGGCAAAGAGATGTGTTGTTTCTTAGCAAAGAAACAGCTCGTAGCATGTCGATTAATGACGGTGAACGAGTAAATATAATAGCTTTGGAATCTGATGGAACTCGTAGTGATAGAAGGATGAACCGGCTTAAAGTTGTCATTTATAAAATGGCAGATAAAACAGCCGTTACCTACTTCCCAGAGTCTAATCATATGCTTACTTTGGATCATTTTGATGAGCAAAGCGGTATTCCTGCTTATAAAAGCATCCCAATAGAAATAGAAATATGCGACTAAGGATTACGTTTAGTTTATATTTATACACTTGTTATGATTAAAGCGTAGACTATACATATTGAGTTAAATGTTGACTTAAATTCAAATCCATTTGAATGAATGGTTTATAAAGATTCCTCTTTGTTTGAGGCTGGATGAACTATCGTTCGGTGCGTTTTTGAATTCCAATTAACGAGAGTTACTGTAAACCCTGCAATTTTGCTATTTAAATAAAAATGAAAAAATTCACAGCGTCATCAATTATTCTCATCAAAAATTGATGACGCTGAATGAGTTTAAGGTGTATCGATAGAGTTAAGTTCAAATGGCAATTTAAGGTAAGGATTGATGTTTTTGACAGATGTTTATATTTCATTAAATGAAAGTCTAACTTTTATAAAGTATTTAGATTTATTTTAAATAGGTCAGATAGCGATGCGTATGCATAATTTAAATGATACCAATACCTGTTATCTTCTTCTAAGCTGTGAAGAGAGTTTTTCATTTAAATCTGAAGATAAATATGAGTTGATTGGTTCTGATACTATAATCCTAACTAATAACGAGAATAGGAAGTATTTCCCAAGTAAAAATATACATGAAATACCCATCAAGCAAAGGTTAATGCATGATTTGATTGGTTTTCTTTCTAGCAGAAAATTAAAGTTAGTGAACAGGAATAAAATAGCTGACTATCATAGTGCTGATTTTTGTGTACATGATATTTTCTTCAGAACGGTTGATTTGTCTCTTTCGCAAGATCAGTCAGAACAAGAAGAATCTAAGTTTGTGACACATATATTGATGCTTTTGTCTTACTTTTTTGACCAGTCTCAATTATTAAGCTATTTATTACGCGCGGTTAGGCATATTACGTGCCTACAGGTAGAAGCGATTATTGAGAGTTGCCCTGCCAAAAACTGGAAACTCACTGACATAGCTAATGAATTGTATATGAGTGCAAGTGGATTAAAAAGAAGACTGCGGGAAGAAGGTACGTGCTACAAGCAGATTTTAATTAAAAGTCGCTTGAAGTTAGCAAAAAAACTACTTGAATCCAAAAATATTTCTATATTTGATGTGGCCTGTAAGTGTGGTTTTTCTAACACGTCTTATTTTATTTCTGTATTCAAAAAATATTATTCAATAACGCCATCTTGTTATTCTAAGGGGATATATCATTGCATATAGCTATTGTAGTAGCTTGAGTGTAATTTGAGGGGTTACTGCGCATTTATTTAATGGGGCTTTTTGTGAGACTGATGACTTTGATGCTAGCAATGTCTGCAAGCTTTATTATTGGGGCATATATGCTAACAGTCTTGATGATCAAGATGTGGAGCCATATTTTTATATTATAACGTTACTTCGTTATATTTATTTGGTTGTTTTAAGTACCTTTTCGGTGTCATATATTGGAAAATAAAATGAGTATAAATGAAATATCAAAAGATAAAAAAAACATTACTAGAAAAAAACTAATACTATTAGTTATCTTTAGTTTTTTGTTTTGTGCTTCTATTTTTTCAGTCTACTGGTACTTAGATTTAAGAGACTTACAGACAACTGATGATGCTTATGTATCTGGAAACAAAATATCAATATCTTCACAGGTAGCATCAAGCGTTGTAAGTATAAATTATACTAATACAGACCTAGTGAAAAAGGGAGATGTACTTGTTCAGCTGGATAGTACGGATGCTGCTTTAGCTTATAATAAAGCTAAAAGCAATTTATCAGAAACAGTTCGAAAAGTTAGACAATTATATATAAATAACGCACTTGATAAAGACAATATTGAGAAGGCGAGAATAGCATACGAACAATCACTTTCTGACTTAAATAGATATTCAAGGCTTACGGGGGTAGCGGCTGTACCGCATGAAACGCTCCAGCATGCTAAAAATTTAGTTGCCAGCAATAAAGTCAGTTTAAATATCGCGTTGCAAGAATACAAAAGCAATCAAGCTTTATTACTTGATACAAACTTTGCAAGCCAGCCATCGATACAAAATGCGGCTGATGCCGTACGCGAAGCATGGATAAATTTGCAAAGAACCAGTATTAAAAGCCCAGTCACGGGTTATGTCGCACAACGTAATGTGAATGTTGGAGAAAATGTAAGTGTAGGGCAGAGTCTTATGGCCATAGTTCCGATGGATCAGTTTTGGATAGATGCTAACTTTAAAGAAACTCAGTTGGGCCAAGTTAAAATTGGGCAACAAGTTGATTTTACCACTGATATTTATGGAGATAGCGTTGTTTATACTGGGCATGTTATGGGGATTAACATGGGAACAGGCTCAGCATTTTCATTGCTTCCTGCCCAGAATGCGTCAGGAAATTGGATTAAGGTTGTTCAACGTGTTCCGGTAAGAATTAAGATCAATATTGATCAACTAGAAAATAATCCATTGAGAATTGGTTTATCCGCGAATGTGAAGATTAAAACAATAGGTGGTGAGAACTCTTCACTTCCCAAAACGCAACGTGCAACACCAGTTTATAGCAGCAAGACGCTAGTTTTAGATACTGCCGATGTAGATCGGGAAATTGTAGAAATTATTAATGCTAATTAAGATATTTTATGGCTACTCAAATGAATAAGATTTCTCCTCTCAAAGGCATGAATCTCGTGTTAGTCACTATTGCATTGTCGTTAGCGACTTTTATGCAAATGCTTGATTCAACTATATCAAACGTAGCTATACCGACAATTTCTGGGTTTCTGGGGTCATCTACAAATGAAGGTACCTGGGTTATTACGTCATTTGGGGTAGCTAACGCAATCTCTATTCCAATAACAGGGCGCTTAGCTCTACGGTTTGGTGAGTTAAAACTATTTATTGTATCGGTTTCATTATTTTCTTTGGCATCTCTTTGTTGTGGTTTATCTAATAGCTTGGATCTGCTGATTTTTTTTAGAGTGATTCAAGGCTTAGTTGCAGGCCCATTAATTCCTTTGTCTCAAAGCTTGCTGTTACGGAATTACGCCCCTGAAAAAAGGAATATCGCACTCGCCTTATGGTCTATGACTGTCATTATAGCACCTATATTTGGCCCAATTTTAGGGGGATATATTTGTGATAATTTCAGTTGGGGTTG